>JAABUS010000024.1_pt1 | contig 310317 bp, 16 predicted proteins | sample 5560161 | NCBI WGS metagenome assembly JAABUS01 (sample SAMN10711885, study PRJNA513376) | rock metagenome | isolation source: Antarctica rocks | place: Antarctica: Victoria Land, Trio Nunatak nord | collected 2016-01-04
ACTAGGTATATTTTATTTTAAGATTTATAATATTTAAAATAAACCGCGTAGCGCTTTTCCTTCGGGCTTTTAGTATTATATTCGTATAATTAATATAATTTTATATATATCCCGTATTTAGGCTAGTTTTTATAAATTAGGGTTATATAATCGTATTTTTAATAATTAAAATATTACCTCGGGTTATTTATTCTTTTTTATTTTTATATAATAATAATTATTCGCTTTTTAAGAACCCGTCCGTTATTAATTTATTTACCGTATTTAGGTCCAGGATCTCGAGAAGGAGTATTAAATATTTTTTTATATAATTATATTTATCTAGTTTAAGGGCGAACCTTCATTATTTTATATTTATAATATTTAATCCTAGGTATAACTTATAGTTATTCTTTTATAATATTTTTATTATTATTTTTTAATTATATATATCGACGGCCTCCTTCTTTACGTTATATATTATTATTATATAAATTTATCTTAATACTCTCGCCGAGGGGTTAATACTCTTTATTTATTTAATTATTTTCTCTAGTTTTTATTTAATTAATTAATTTATATATTTATTTAAATAAAACTACTTCGTTTATAAAAGAGTTTTATAGAATATATATAATACCCGATAACGTTATTAAATAGCCGTTAAAGAATTTTTTTAAAAAGATAAAAACTTTAATTTATTCTTAATCTTGGTTCTAGATATTTTGGCCTATTAATTAATAAGTTTTTTTATATATTACTAGTTCTTCTTTTAAATTTCTTCTTCGCGTAGATCTTTAAAATTAACGATTTCATATTAATTTTAAATAACCTCGTTATTTTATCCTTTATATTTACCTATTCTTTTAAAATCTATTATTTATCTCCGTTATAAACCTAAGCCTTTATAGTATATATAGGTATAACTATAATTAAATATTAAATATTTTATTATACCGGTATACTAGCCCTATTATCCCTTCTTATTATTATTCTATACTCTTTCGCCTTTATTTTTAACTATATACACGTAGTTATTTCTTTATTATAACGGATTTTACGTCCCGCCGGTACTTTAATATAATTACCCGGTTATTAAAATTACGACTCTTATATAGATATTAATATCTAGGAGTATAAATAGAGGTTTTTTTATTTATATAAATTTTATTTTATATACTTTTACTTTATTTACTTATTAACGGCGGAGGAAAATATTTAGTTTTATAAAACTTTATATAACGATTATTTTATAACTTTTAAAATAGAGAAAGCCCTTTATAATTCGAATATTATTAATATTTAATAGATAGTTAGATAGGAGCCTTTATTTAGGCCTAAGGTTTCGACTTTATATATATATATTTATTCTATACTCTTTTTTATATATAAATATAGTAGACGCGTTTTTTTTATAATTCTTTTTTTCTAATATATCGGGCCGCGATTATAGTTACTTTTTTAATCGATTATATTATAGAGGGTTCGTTCTTTATCGATTTAATTTATTAAAGAAAAGAGAGAGAAGAGGAGGAGGAGAAGAAGAAAAAAGAATTTCTTTTTATTAATACTATAGTCGTATTAAGGATATAGATATCGTTATAAAATAAATTTAATATATTATAATATAAAATCTTTTAACTCTCTAGACTACTATAAGTAATAATTAAAAACTCGTAGTTAGTAGGACGTATACCTAGATCTCGTTACTAGCTAGTTTTTACTTTACTTTTATTATTATATAATATAAAACGAAGTCTCCTCTCGTTATTTATTTTACCCCGACGATCGACTCCGCTACCGAGTAAACTCCGTTCCGGAATATTTTAATTAATTAAAAATTAGTTATTTTCCGAAATCATTCTTTAGCTTTAATATTATTTATTTTAATTATTAATTACTTCGCCTTCGCGCTAGTTATTATTATAGAGGGAGGGGGGTTCGTTTCGGCTATATATTTTAATAAAATAAATATATTTCTACGAGTAATATTAGTCTAGTTTTATATTAATAATATAAATATACTCCTCGCTCTAAATTTTTAGACCTTTTATTTTAGCGATTTTATTTAGGTTAATTAAAATATATATATTTCTACTAATTCTTATATATAATTAAAGATTATTTCTAATATAATCTATATTAATTATAACCCGCGGTATATTATTTATTATACCTCTTTATACTTTATATCTTTTATAATCTTTATTATAATTATTATTAATTTTTCTAATATTTTTATATTTTTTTTATATTTTTTTATTCGATTACTAGTTCTCTTTACTTATTATAATATCTTTATTATATTAAAATATATTAATAACCTATATTTACTTTTTCTTTTAATATCTTAAATCTTATCTCTATTCTTTTTATTCTTTTTTATTTTAATTAATTTCGTACCTCTAGTAGAATTTTCCTTATCCTATAATACCCGTATTTCTTTAAGAGAGTATTTTCTTCGTTTTTCGAATTAATTTTTAATTAGTATATTAATCTCTTTATATTTCTCTTTAATATAAAGAACTAGTCTTTTCCCGACGAAAATAAAAATCCGTAATACTCTTTAGACTCGAAGTATCTTTCGTATTTTTTAATTAAATAATAGTATTATTCACGCTCTATTAACTTTACCGCGGTAACGAATCTTTACCGCGATTATAATACGCGTTTATAAGTGAAATCCCCTTTAGTTAACGCGTAGTAAAGAAAGTCTAATAACGGTAAATTAAAATTATCTCGGTCGCGTAATATTTTTAAAAGTTTAAATCTCTTTATATAATTATCGGCTAAAGACTAGGCTTAAGGCCGATTCTATATATACGTTTTATACCTTTAGGAGTTTAAATCTCTCTATATAATTACTAACTAAGAGCTAGGGATACGTATATTTATATATAATTTATAATAATTCTAGTAGTTTAAATCTATCCTCGTAGTTATTAACTAGAATAAAAGAGTTAGGAATAATAAACCTATTTAGGGCTAAAATAAACCGGATTATACCTAACGAATATAAGAGAATTAGTTTATAAAAACTATTTAATTAAAGATTATTACGTAGCGGCGACGTAGCCCGAAGCTAGTCTCTATTAATAAATATATTAATTTACTAGCTTTTAAATAGGATACCTTTAAAATACGACTAGTTATTATATTTATTATCCTAGGAGTTTAAATCTCCCTCTATAATTATCGGCTAGGAGCGGTAGTAAATATAAAATACTACGTACTTTAATTAATAGGGTAGAAATATTATAATTTTATTACTAATTAAGGTATTTTAATAATAGTCCCTATAAGATATAATCGGCCTAAACGAGGGAGACCTCCGATAATAACGCGAAGTAAGTAAATCCTATAAGGCGTAGTATATAATAATAGTTACTATTAATTATCGGAGTTAAATAAAATTATCTATATAACCCGAGAGGATAATATATATATATCGGTATATTAAGAGTTACGAGAATTTAACTATTTTATAATAAGGGTTTAAAGCGGAGTAGAGAGTAAACTAAAGTAGTACTATATATTTAATCTCGTAGGAGGTATATTTAAAAAGTAAATAATAATTAACTTAAACGATAGTTAGTTTCGTCTATTAACTACGTAAAACCCTAACCTAGTAGAATAAAAGTAATTATAGGGTATAAACTAGGAGAAGGGCCTAAAAGAGCGGGGTTTTAACTTTCTAACCTTCTATCTTAATCGTTAACCGAAGGAAGTTAATAAATAAAGGAGAACTAAGAAATAAAAACTAGAAAGAGAATAATATAAAAGAAAAAGGCCTAGGGGTACGAAACCGGGGTTAGGATATAAATTATATTCGTAAAAGACTTAAATAACGAGGGAAGAGGAAGAGATAAATTCGAAGAAAGAATTAAAAAATACGGTATTAATATTATAAACTCGATTCGAGCGAATTAAGGCTAATAAACGGACGCCTAAATTTATCGAGAAAACTAGGATTTAAAAGAACCTAGATCGAATTCGGGTTCTAAAGTAGGATATATTAAATATAGAATCTAGGCTAGATCTAGATTCCTAAATAAAGAATATCGACGTAGAAGATTAAAAGGGAACCGATTATATAAGGAATAAACTAGTAGTTAATAACTATATATAATCGTAGCTTTACGATAAAAAGAAAATAGAGGTTTTAATTCTAGATAATATATACGCCTAGGCGATAAGATCGGAAGGTTTTCTTTATAAAAATAAATACTATATACGGAGTAGCCCGTAATTAACTAAATATTTTAACTAGACGTGAGTATGAATTAATTAATTAATAGTATTATTCGCTTTAATTATAATTTTTTAATTCTTCGTTATAACCCGTCTAATTTCGTAATTATAACTACTACTCCTTATTATAGCCCGGGAAGATTTAGTTTTCCCTTTTTTTAATTAAATATTATAAATAATTATCTCTAACGTAGTAATTCTATTAACTATAATTATAATTTCGTTTTATAATATATTTTTACTCTCTTAAACTATCGTAATAGTATTTATAATATTTATTTAAATATATTAACTAGTATATCTCTCTATATCGTGGGTAATATTTATTATAAATATAATTAATTCTAGATAATTATCTTTTCTCTTTTTTCTTTTCTTCGGGTTTCTTTTCTAATATAATAAATTAAATTCTAGAGTTATCGAGGTAATCTATTATCTAAAATTATTTTTTAAAGTTTATTATATTATATTTTTATTTTTATCCTTTCTTTAAGTCCTCCTTTAGAGTTTTATTATTATTATTATTTAATTCTTCGAGTTCTCGAATTCTTTAGGCGATTTTTTCTTCGATATTCTTTTCTTTCTTTAATAGATTATTAAATAGAGTATCGTTTTATACTAGATTTTTAGAGGATCTAATTATACTATCTAATATCTCTTTCTTAAATATATTTAATTATTATCGATTTATTATATTTTTTAAATAATAATTCCTAGTAATATAGCCCGGTTTATTATAGTTATAATAATTTATTCCTTTTTTTCTCTTATATTATTATTTATCTTTTTTTAAAAATTCTTTTATAAGTCCCTTTTTAGTGAAATCGAGTTCTATTAATAAATAATTATATAGGTTAGATTTTTTACGACGATAATAACTAGTTAAATTATATTTATTACTATAAACTCCTAAATATCTTTATCCGTTAATTTCTTTATTATAGTATTTTATTATAGTATAACCTTATCTACCTTAGTCTAGCCTAATTTATTTTAGATCTAATTTAGGTCTAAGCTAGTTTCCCTATTTTTATCTTAATATAATCGGGATAGGAAATAAATAAATACTCCGTATATTAACTCCTATTTAGATAGTAGTTAGCCCTACCCTAGTTTTCGTCCTTTATCTTTTATCTTAGCCTACTTTTATATTATAACTAGGCTATAATTTAATAAACCTAACTATTAAATTAATAAATCTTTAGATATTAATCCCGTTCTTTAATATTATAAAAGATTAATTACCTAGTTAGTACTCCCTAGTATTAGGATAATTATTATAAAGGATTAATACTCTGACCCCGAAGACCGCGTATAATAGTTTCTTACCGAAATTTAGAATAACTTTATTAATTTCCTTAATACCTTCGATTACTTATATATTTAAACCGAGAGTAATTCCTTATTAAATACTTTATTCTTATTTATACCTCCTTTTTCTTTTATATTAAATATATAATCTCTAGTTTATACTATCGTTTAGGTAATAGCCTAGGCCGTACCTATTATAGCCTAAACTATACTTTAGCCCCCGTTTTAAATATTCGATAAAAATACTCTTAATAATATTATTATTATAGGCCTACGCTCGTTTTTCTTTTTAAATACCTAATAATTTACCCCTTTACGATCTCGAATACCTCCTAGATCCGAAAAGCTCCTAGATATCTCGAAATATAAAGAGGATTAAGATAAATTAGATATTTAGGAGTAGACGTTAATATAACGGATATATATTAATTATAACCGCTACCCTATCGATAGCGATAAAATCGCTTATATAAAGTTTAAATTAATTATCGGTAAAAAAGCCTTTAACTTAATAAACCGTTATTAAAAGAAAGATTTTTATACTTTAACTAGCTTTATTAATTAACGAAAGAAGCTACGGGAAATATATAATAACCCGTTTAAATAAAAGGATACTCGGAATTATATCCGGGAATTTAAATAAGGTTTTATATTTTTTAATAAATACTTTAACCTCGTTACCTAGAAGAAGGAATATTTTTAAATAAAGAACGAATCCTTAATTAACGTTATAAAATATAATATTAATTATATTACTTAATAGGCCTTTATCTCTTAAAGGAAAATTAATAACTAACGGTTATATACCTTCGATAAATATATCCGTATATACTCCGAAATCGATTAAGAACTTTAGTAGATTAAATACCGTTTATCTCACTAAAGTATTACTCCTATTAAATTAAAATAAACCTTAAGGAGGTTTATTATACCTTTATTAACTTTTACTCTTATAGCCCGCTTTATTATAATAAGTATTTTTATCCCCGTTATCGTAGCTTTAACCCTCTTATTTAGGGAGTTAATAAACCTCGATTCTACCTAAATTATTATTAAAGGTAAATTAACGAGAACCCCGGTTATTAAGATTATTTATAAGAAGTAGAGGCTTTATTTCTATTATAAATCGCTTAGGTATAATATAAAAACCTATTTAATTAAACTAGCTAGCCTCCGATCTAGTATTATAACTATTATCGACGATAATAAAAACGTTATAGGAGGAGTTACCCTAGACGTAGAAAAAGAATAGTCCCGGTATAAAGTCGTATACTAGGATTATAGGTACCTAGAACCCTATATATACCTTTTTATTTATCGGCTATATCGTTTAATTTACCTTCGTTATTAATTAAGTTTTTATTTAAATCTATTATATAACTTTTTAAGACCGACTTTACTTTTCGTAATAAATATATAATTATTTCTTATTAATTACGGAATAGTTAGTCCCGAATTTAAATTAAAGCCTTAATTAATATTAGTATATCCGGCTATCTTTTTATTAATTATAATTTTATATATATTTAATATCTACCCCTTCGTTTTCTTTATTATCTTTATATCGTCCGACTCTTTAATAATATACCTACCGTTATAGGACGTATTATTTATATTATAGAAACGATTTTAAATATCTATAATTATTAAAGACGAATAATTTTCTTCGTTATTAAGTTTAATTAATACCCCGTCGTAATCGGCCTATTATACCTCTACCGTTATAAAGTTACTACCGATTTCTTAGATAATTCCTTAACTTTCGCTTTATATTTTTATTTAAGAAACTATACCCCTAATCTTATAAAAGTCTTCGCGGAAAATAAACTTTTTTTTATACTTTAAAAAAGCTTCTAAACCTAAGAATCCTAGTCTCTAATTTTATCCGATATTTATATAAAGTAAACCCCGATTTAAAAGGAGTCGTTAGTATATAAAGAGCCGTTATTATTTATAACCGATAATGTTATTATTAAATAATTAATTCCGATTTAAGAGAAGTTACTTTAGTTTTAAGTTTATTAATAGTATATTTAATCCTAGATTTATAAAAAGTAAACCTCGATTTAAGAAGAATTAATTTAGTCTTAGATTTATTAAAAATAAACCTAGTCCCTAGCCTAGCCTAGTACTCGTATAAAATAACCTAAAACTTAAAAGGAGTTACCCTAGTTCTAGATTTATTAATAATAAATCTAGACTTAAGAGGAGTCTTCCCCGCCTTAGTCCTAGTTATTTATTCTTATAAAAACTAGCTATAATAACGAGTATAATTATATCGTTATTATTGTTAAATAAGGAAAAATATTTAAGATTAAGTATTATAGCCTAGCCTCGCTTTATTCTAAATCCTAGCGCTATAAATAACGAACCTAGTACCTAGCTACTCTTAATATATATAAGATAAGATCTCGATTATTTACCCGGTTTATTATACTTAATAAATAAACCGTATTTAATCTATTATTTATAGAAATCGATCGATTTTTAAATATTTTAAAAAAATTCTCGACCTTAAATATCTAGTTTTATTAAGAATTTAAATATTATAAACCTAAGCCCCGCTTTAGTTAAAATCTTAAATTAAGTATTTATAATTAAGCCTAGAACCGAGCTATATTTAAAATAAATAAGGAGTTTTACCTCGCCGCCGCCGTTATTTAAAAAGAGTTTTAAATTTATTAAGATAATAAAAATATTAACCTAACTATAATCCTACCTACGCGGTATTATAAATTCTAAGACGTTTTTTCGAGAAAAGATATTAATACCTTACTCTTATATTAATTATATTATTATATTATTAAGTTTAAAGAAGGGTTATAACCTCCGTTATCTAGTTTATATAGTATAAATTATAATAAAATCCTAAAACTCCGTTATTACCTAGATAAGAATCTTAATAAAGGTTTTATTCGAGTTAATTAGTCCTATACCGCGTCTCTTATTTTATTCGTAAAGAAATTTAACGGAGGCCTATATTTTTATATTAATTACCGAGAGTTTAATATTATTATTATAAAGAATAAATACTTTTTACCCTTAATCTTAGAAACCTTAAATCGATTAAATTATATTAAGGTATTTTCTAAATTAAATATTATATTTATTTTTAATCGCCTCTATATTAAGGAGGGCGATAAAGAATTTATAATATTCTATACCCGATTCGGCCTATTCGAATATTTTATTATATTATTTAGATTATATAATAACCCTATCTTATTCTAATATTATATTAATAATACTCTTCGTAAATTTCTCGATAAGACCTATATCGTATACCTCGACGATATTTTAATTTATAGCGATATCGAGGAAGAGTATAAAATCTATATTAAATATATCCTTTAGAAACTCCGTGAGGCGGGGCTCTAAATAAATATTATTAAATACGATTTCTATATTAAGGAAATTATATATTTAGGATTAATTATTATTATTAAAGGGATTAAAATAGATTTAAAGAAAATCGATATTATTTTAAATTAATTATAGCTAGTTAATATTAAAGACGTTTAAAGTTTCCTAGGATTCGTTAATTTTTATCGGCGTTTTATCTATAAGTTTAGTAAACTCGTTATATTATTTATAGCCTTAATTAAAAAAAGTACCGTTTTCGAGTAAAGTATTTAATATTAAATAACTTTTAATACCTTAAAGAAGGCTTTTATCTCTAATATTATCCTAGTCTATTTCGACCCTAACCGTAAAATTATAGTAGAAATAAATACGTCTAATTATATATCTAGAGGGGTCCTATCCTAGTATAATAATTAAAATATCCTTCGTCCTATTATTTATTTTTTAAAGAAGTATAACCCTACCGTATATAATTATAAAATCTATAATAAAGAGTTTATAATAATCGTCCGTATATTTAAGGAATAGCGCCTTAAATTAAAGGGATCTACTTTTTTTATCGAGGTAATATCGGATTATAAAACTCTTAAAAATTTTTTTTTATTAAGGTATTATCTCGTTATTAAGCGAGATAAAGCGAGTTTTTATCCTATTTTAATTATAAGATTACCTACCGGCCTAGTAAAGAAGGTAGTAAGTTTAATATATTAATATATTAATTAAGAGACCTCCTTAAAGAGGGGGATAAATTAGATCCTAAATATTAATATTAATATTAAATTATATTAAAAAGAAAAAACTTAGCCCTAGAAATCTTTAAAGATTATATTTATAATATATTATTAAATATAACGACCTTAGCCTTAGTCCTAGTTACTCTAGTTATATCGGTAGTAGATTTAAAGATTCTTATTTAATACTTTTAATTATATTTTATATTAATTTATATAACCCCGATAAATTTTAATATAGATATCGATTTAGAATCTTAGACTTTATTTACGTCCTACGAGCCCGAACTAGATAAAGACTAGCCTATTAATTTAGATAAAGACCTATACGATACCCCGATTTATTAGTTATAGGATATAACTAGTTAAGCCGATTAATTCGCCTCTAAAGTCCTAGAAATACTACGTTTTAAAACGCGTTATTATAACGGAATTCCCTTTATTAAATACGAAGATAAGGATAAAGTTCTCTACTTCCGAGGAAAGAGATATATTCCGAATTCTAGTAAACTACGCCTTCGTCTAATCTAGTTAACCTATAATAATATCGCGGGTAATTACCTAGGTCGTATTAAATATTACGAATTAATTAGTCGGGCCTATTAGTAGCCTAATATCTATACTATTATCTAGCGATTCGTTAAGAATTATTATATATACCGAAGAATTAAGTTTTCCCGCTAGTATATTTAAGAATAACTACGCTTATTACCGCCCCCGTAATAATATTAGAGAGATATTTCGATAGATTATATAGGTCCCCTACCGCTTTATACTTTTATAGGAATTACTTATTAATATATCCTAATTTTCGTAGACCGCTTAATTAAGATATAGTACCTAGTATTAATTATATCGATAGAAGTAGATAAAGTTTACGACGCTTTCTATTAGAATATATAAAAGCTTTATAAACTACTAAATATCTTTATTTCGGATCGAGGATTTTAATTTATATCGGAGTTTTAGGAGGCCTTATATAAGTGTTTTAAAATCGATTAATATATATCTACCGGGTATTATCCTTAGACGGATAACTAAACCGAGCGGTTTAATATTATAATAAAATACTACCTCCGTATATATATTAATTATATATAGGATAATTAGGTAAAATAGCTCTTTAGAGCGGAGTTTTCTAATAATAATACCGATTCTTCTAATACTCTAGCCTCGCCTTTTTTAGCTAACTATAATTAATATTTATATATCGGCTTCGAGCCTATCGAGCCTCTACTTTAAGATTTTACCGCCTAAATATATATTTATTTAATTATTACCGATAAATTCGTAATATAAATAGAAGCCTTAAATAACTACCTCCCCGATAAAATATTTATTATTTAAATTATCTTTAAATCCTCGGCTAACTAACGAAGGCGCCTATATTTAATATATTTAATAAATAACTAAATATAACTAAATATTAAGAATTTGAGTATTATATACTCTTTAGTTAAACTCGACGATTATAATATCGGCCCCTTCCGAGTCTCTAAAGTTTTCGATAATCCTTTTATAATTTAACTAGACCTTCCGTATTTAATAAAAATTTACCCTATTTTCTATACTAGTTTATTATAATTAATAGCTAATAACTCTTTATTTAAATAAATCTAGTTTATCCGAGAACTTATAATTATCGAAGATAACTAACGAGAGTAGTACGTTAATAGTATCTTAAATTCTAAATATAATCGCCGTTATAGTTTACCTTTATTAAAATACTATATTAATTAAAAAGACTACGTCGTTATATAGGAACCTTTTTATTATTTTACCCGTTATTAATAATTTATTAATAAATATTATATCTCGAATCCTAGCGCCGCCGGCCTCTACGAATTATTATATACTATTTAGAGGTATTAGTATAAAGAACCTTTATTATCTTTATCCTAGTCCGATTTTTAAGAAGTTAACCCCCGTTTATACTATAGTTTATTTCTTATCCGTTATTATCCCCTCGGCTATCGTTCCGTATCGGCTTCGACCGATATTTCGTACTACTATATAAATAAATAGTACCTTATAGCCTAGCCCCGCCGTTATTATTTATAAATAATAACGTTAACGCTTAGTTTTATTTATATACCGCCGTTTATTCCCCGTCCTATCTCTTACCCGTTATTATTAATAACTCGAATACTCCGACGCGCTTTTATCTTAATTATTTCGTAATTTTAAATAAAATTTAGGGTTACGAAATCTAATTAATCGAACTAATTATTTATTTATTTTATAGGAGCTCGACCTTAAAGAGGGGGTTATTATTATAATATAACTTTATTTATCTTAACCTAGCTTAATTTATTTTAGATTTAATTTAAATCTAAACTAGTTTCCCTATTTCTATTTTAATATAGTCGGGATAAGAAATAAATAAATACTTTATACACTAGTTTTTATTTAGATAATAGCTAGCCTTACCTTAATTTTCGTCCTTTATCTTTTATTTTAACCTACTCCTATACTATAACTAGGCTATAGTTTAATGAACCTAGCCGTTAATTTAATAAACCTCTAGATACTAATCCCGTCCCTTAATATATTTCTCTATTATATATTTATATAATTTATCGTCGATCTTTAATTATTTATTTTATAAATATATCGAGGTTTTAAATATCGGTTTTTATTTATATAAACTCCTCTTTAATATTATTTTTTAATTCTTATCGATATATTATTATAAAAGCGGTATCGTTTTAATTCGTTAATATTATATAATATTAAAATTATACCGAGTAATTAAATATAAATCTCCGTTATATTAAATATTAAATAATACGAAATATTACGTTACTTTTATTAGAAAATTTAAATATATAGTAAATTTTAATTTTAAACCGAGAGAAGTTCTCTATTTAAAACTTTATATCCGAATTATTAATATTATTTAATTCTTTTATATAATATTTTAAAAATAGTTTAATTTATTTCTATATATTACCTTTTATATAGATAATAGTAAAAGTCGTTTATCTATTAATTAATATAATATTTTTATTAAATACGAAGAATAATTAAAATTAAATTAAAATAATCGTTAAGTTTCTTATACTCTTTATAATATTAATTTAAGCGAGAGACTTTAATATAGTCTTTATTTTCTATAATATTATATTTTCTAATATCGTTTTAAGTATTTAAGATTAAGGTTTTTATTAATTTTAAAATATTTATTTTAAAGATATTTAAAGTATTAAGACTCTCTATTTAATACTTTAATATAATATTAATAAGATTTAGATTAGTACTTTTAGAGAGGAGTATTAAAAATCCGTAGATAATAATCTTTATATAAATAATTAGATATAACTAGATAAGTTTAATAAATTTAATTAATAATTTAATAAATATCTATATTTAAAATCTATAATTGAAAATTTTAAAGAAAGTTAAATATAAAGCTTTTATTTACTAGGAAAATATATTATTTATATATTAAAAAGAAATCGTATTAAGAGTAGTATATTTACTCTATTTACTCGGTAAATATAATAAATAATAATATATTTACTTTATTTACTCGGTGATCGCGGTAAATAGTTTTATTATTAATATTTATTCTATCCTTTTACCGGGTAATCTTAATATCGAATAATATTTATAATAACCTAGACGATAATTATATAAAAGTAATAACGAAAATAATATATTTATAATTTTATTTCACTTTATTTTAGTTTTACTTTTATTTTTAATTAATCTTTTTATATTTATAATAGAACTTTTACTCTATAATAATAATATATCTTTTTAATAATATATATACTCTATAATAACAAGTCTCCGGCTATTACTATAAATAATATATATTAATATCGGGAGAAAACTAGCCTAGGATTATATAGGAAACTATTATATATTAAAATACTAGTATTTATTTAGAAATAGAAACTCCCGTGAAATCTAGATAATTTTTATTTTAATAGGTCGGTAAAGAATATATAATCTCGCTTTATTATTATATAAACGAGAGGACTAAGGTAGCGAGAGGTAGAGAGCGTTAATAGCGATAATCTAATAATAGAATTAGAGCGAGTAGAATCTTCACGACGCTATTAAAGTATAATAAATAAGGCTAAATAATACTAGGCGATATATATAGATATAAAGCGTTTATAAAGACTGGTAAGACGATTTCATGTGATTTACTAGTAAAACGGGTGTGAGTAACAGTGATCGACATTATTTTCAAACTCCATTATACAGTACCTGTAATGTACTTTAACAATCTATCTTAACGCTCAAGGGTTCGAACATTGTGCTGGGCTTGCACGTTGAGCGTCCCGCCATTACGGCGGCGACTTCCTTCTCGTTCATGCGGCGGAAAATCCCCTCCAGCCGACAACGGTAATCAACATGGCCAATAGCAGCAATTCGAGCGGCAATGGAAGCATTTTGAACGTCTTCAACGGCGAAGCGGGGGTGGGCCAGAACAAGGAGGGGATCCCTCTCAAGGCTTTTGTGCTCAACATTGCAGTCAGTCTGGGGCTTTTCGCATTCGAAATCTCGGGATTCTTCTTGCTCAAGAGCTCGGCTGTAGGGCGGAGAATATAGTGAGTACCATTCCCATTGTCCCAAGACGCCCTGGCTAATGCGCTTACAACATACAGTCAACCCAAGACATATCTCGTACAAGACAGACTGCGAGTAGAAGCGGTGCCCGCGAACCCAATCAAATGGATCCGCAGGATCTTCAACATCGAGGACGAAGAGCTCAAGACGAAGTGTGGGTTGGATGGGTACTTCTTTATTCGACTGATCCGGGCGATGATCATCATATTCGTGCCGTTGATGGTCGTCATTGTGACGGTACTGCTCCCGATCAACTACAACGGAGGAAAAGACGAAGGTGTCTTCGACGTGGGTGGAGAGCCCGTGGCATCCAATGTCACTGGCCTCGATACACTGTCGTGGCAGAACGTTGCTCCAACCCAAACACATAGATACTGGGCACACCTAGTCTGCGCGCTCCTGGCCATCTCTTGGACGCTTTACAGAATGTACCGTGAGAAGCTCAACTTCATCGACGTCCGGCAGCGATTCCTCACATCTCCGGAGCACAGACTCAAGGCCTCCGCCAAGACGGTCCTCATTACAAACATACCATGCGAGTATCGAAGTAAAGAGGCATTAGAAGCACTCTACGATGTCTTCGTGGACAACGACGATCGTAGCAGGTTGACTGTTTGGGTGAATCGAGACTACGGGTCCCTGAGAGCCTTGATGTTTCGTCGTCGAAGTCTTCGTCACGCGTTGGAGAAAGAAGAGCTGAGGATCCTACGACTGGTCAACAAGAAGTATCGAAAGAGTGGAGAGGTTACGGCTTCGAAAAGAATCGCAGGGAACACTTCTCAGGAATCGCTCGCTCCTGATGACGAAAACAAAGCACACACTGAGCATGATGAGCAGAATATCTCCACCGCCTACGAGATGGATTGCCACAAGGAAGCAGAGCTATGGCACAAGTACTTGAAGCCTTCGACTGCCTCCCAAATCTCTCTTGTCCAGGGAAAGGATGGTATTTGGAAATCTGCCTCGCCATTTAAGATCTGGGCCTCTGGCGAGAGAAAGAAGGTACCAAAGATTGCCTGGCTGCGTGCAGAGGTTGCTCGTTTGACTGTCCAGATCGAAGAGCTCCTGCCGAAGCTGGACGACGAGGAGCAATTCAAGAAACAGAACTCGGCGTTCATACAATTCGACAGACAAATGTCGGCACATATGGCTTGCAGTCTGGTCAGTCACAACAAGGCCGGTCGAATGTCTCCTCGATTCCTTGAAGTCGCCCCACACGAAGTCATCTGGCCCAATATGGACGTGACTTCTCTTGGGCGTTTCATCAGGACTTGCATTGCCCTCGTCCTATTTGCAGCAATGCTTTTCCTCTGGGGTATACCGACCACTGTTCTTGCGTCCATCTCCCAGCTTGATACTCTCAGGTCTTCCGTTTCCTGGCTCTACTGGCTCCGCGCATGGCCGTCTTGGATCATAAGTTTGATATCAGGCAAGTCGCTTAGCAACCGGACCGCAAGGGCTGGCGTAAAAACTCATTGCTGTTGCATTCGCGTCTTTAGCAGAGGATATTGTTGTTGAAGTAGCTTTTGTCCATCTCAATCCAGGATTCACAGTTTCCATATGAGTCGGTTTATTTGGTTCATTCAGGGATTGAGTGGACAATCGTTCACTATCACGATATATCCACCGCCAAAGGTCCGCACAAAGCGGAAACTTGTTTTTGCACCAGTCCTTCCGGTCCAAGTCACTTCAGGTCGGGCAGCTAATTTGTGCTAGGTCCCCTAACGTCTATCCTGCTTGCTTTGTTGATCCAACTTGTTGTACCAGCATTGTCACGAAAACTAGCAGTCCTCGTGGGCACACCTACGCGTAGTAAGCGTGAGATCGTCACACAAGATTTCTATTTCACCTTCCTCTTCATCGAGCTTGTGCTGCTCACGGCAATCTCTTCCGGCATCGCCAACGTCGTTCCTGAGATTGTTAAGGATCCCCGTAACGTTCCCACTATTCTAGCCACCGACCTTCCTAAATCTGCCAACTACTTTTTCAATTACCTTATCGTTCAAGCCCTAGGCTTCAGCGGGAGCGTTTTGTTCCAGTACCTGCGCATCCTGTACATCACCATAATCTGGCCTTGGTTCACGCAGACTCCTAGGGAGGAAGCGTGGCTTCAAACGACCATCCCACATCAGGTAGGATCCAAGCCCTCAAACGCTCTCGATTCTCCCTTGCTAACCTGAACACAGATGTGGGGTAATGTCTATTCGCTGATCACCAACTTTGCAGTCATTGGTATGTCCTTGCGATATCTGCTCGTTCGGATTAATTCCGGAGCGGGCGTCATGAGTTGTCACTATCAGAGGACACTCGGTCAATAGGGTAAGCTAACAAAACTTTCAGGCTTGATATACTGCATTATATCTCCATTGATACTCATTTTCGTATCCATCACGTTCTCTCTGTTCTGGGTGGCTTATAGACATAACTACTACTACGTTCAAAGGAACAAAGTCGATACCCATGGGTTACTTTTCAATAATGCTATTTCGCAGCTGTTCACCGGCATCTACATATTGGAGATTGCCCTTATCGGCTTGTTCTTGTTGGTTAGAGACACGCAGAATAATTTTGCGTGTTCGTCCCAAGCCACCATCATGGTTGTCGTCTTGGTCTTGACGGCTGCATTCCACTTTGTCATGGAGCAGCACCTGCGACCTCTTTACGAATACCTACCAGTCGCACTAGAGGATTCGGCTGTCGACGCCGAAAGACAGCGATTTCTCCTACACGATCACGACGAACCCTCGCATAAGGGAAGCGGCGACAGCGACGGTATTGAATTATCAGAATTGAGCCCAGTAGCCAAACTAGACGGCAGTGTCGACGAGCCGACGAAGAGGAGAGCGAGTTGTGTCCAGATGAAAAGTATGTCTGCAACAGCAGCCCACGCGAGAAAAGCACTGTCAAGATTGAAAAAGAAGACTGCAGCAAGGGTCACAGAGATCCAGGCTCGCGTCCCTGGGCCGATTGACATGTCGAGGCGACAAGAAGTCGCTGACCAGCTAGCAGCAGCAATCGCGGGCTATCCTGATGAGCTGACAGACCTGTCCCCTGAGGAGCGGGAGGCGGAGCTCAAAGCCGCCTTTCAGGATCCAGTCACCAGAGAGCCAGCGCCGGTCATATGGATCCCGCAGGATCCCGCGGGGATCTCAGAAGACGCAATCAAGCAGGCCAACAAATATGGTCGCTACCTGCAATACAGCAACGCTGGAGCATACCTGACCACTAAGAACAAGTGCCAGGTCACTCAGCCTCCTCCAGACGTCAGACCGGATTGGCTTCTTGAGTGGGTGCTATGAGGCGTAATTGTTGCGGGCATTATCGATAGAGACTGCTTGGGACTCATGGCTGTTTAGAATTAGTACACAACGATACCCTTAGCAAATCGCATGTCTGGCTACTTTCACATAGCTCCGTACTTCTGTATCATTCTTTCCAATTGTAGCTATAAGTATTCACAAGGGCAGCATACTATTAGCTCGTTCAAAACGTGAAGAACAAGAAGCCAGTGCCAACGGTATCCAAACGCTCCATCTCTTAGCCTCCCGCAGCGCAGTAGGTTTCAATGAGATAGAACGCCTTGCACAAGCAGGTCAAAATCGATGGTGGTGATACTATGATGGTGAAACCAAGTTTGAAAATCTAAGGTATCCCACCCTTCATGATAGCGCTCCGTGAATTAGAGACATAGCTGCCACTCCTATCGATCTACTCTTGAGCACAAAGCTACCTGTCATTTGTTATCGTTGATAGCCTGGCTGAAGACAGATTCAATACGGGTAGCGGTCGTCTGAACATCGGAGATTATGCTGAGAATGAGAGGAACGACTGTTTGATTATCTATGGAGGAAGCGGTCTATTTATGCTTGTTCAGCTACCCCTATTTAACTAATGATAGAAGGGTTCACTACCCAGTGGGCTACCCTACTCTAACTCCACTACTATAGGTTTTAATATCATATTCCCGCAGGTAAAGTTATAGAAATTATTACCTACTTTATAAGAGAATAAACTCTTTTAAATTAAAATAAAAAAATTCTCGAGTTTTAATACCCCGCCTATAATAAATTATATACGCGAACTATTTACTCTTTTATTATTTCTATAAATTTTATTATTATTTTAAAAATATTATATTTTAATATTATATTTTAATATTATATTTTAATATTATATTTTAATATTATATTTTAATATTATATTTTATTCTATTAAAATTAGATATTAATAATTAGAATTCGCGCTAAAACTAAATATTATATATATAGTCTTTATATTTACTTTATTAATTAATAACGTAATTATAAAATTACTAAATATTATAAATAAAATATAATATTATTATATTTATTATAATACTAGTTATTTACTCTCGACTTTTAGAATTTTTAAAAATTAATTCTATTATCGAATAATAAAGATCTTTACTAAATTTATATATTTATTTTTATATTATTATAAATACTCTAGGTATTATAATTTAATAATTCTAATCTCTTTAAATCTTTTTAAAAAATAAATTATTAGAGGTATAAAGTTAGATTAAATATAAATAAAATATATTAATAATATTAACTCCTCGAACGAGCTCAGGGATCTTATTATAAATAATAAAATAATTTATATAAAATATCGTATAAAAGTTTTTCGAAAATATATAATACTCGTATTTATCGAATATGAAAACAAGTAATTAAAATACAAGATCCGAGATTATTCTCGCGATATAATAAATAGATAAATATTTATTATATTATTTATAATTTTAGCTAAAGATTTACTATCGTTAATATTCGAAAATAATTAAATAATCGATTTTAATTAATAATTTAATTTAATAATATAATAAGAGAATCTAGACTTATTAGTATTTGAGTACAATCTCTACTATAGTCTAATTTAGTTAAATTTAACGTTATTTAGTAAATTAGGTTTATATACTAGATATATAATAATAGTAATACTATAGATAATAAATTAATTATTTAACCTCTATTATTATCTATAATTAAATATATATTCTAAATAATTATAAACCCGGGTTTAGTATTTATTACTCTTTAATAAACCCGTTTAAAGAAGTATTTAAACTATATATATAATAATTTTAATACTACCCCTAAATCTACCCCTAGATCCTAGTTTATATAGTAGTAAATAGTAATTATAACGGATTACTAGGAATTTAAAATTAAGAAACTAAATAAGTCGAAGAATTAATTTAAATTTAAGCGCGAAATAATAAGTAAATATATTCTTAATAACGTTAACTAAATAGTATTAAGTAAAGAGTTTCGATTTATTACTTTTATAAAATAAAACCCCCCTATTAAAAAGGAAAAGAAAGATTATAAAAAAGAGTTAGTAAAATAATAAAAAACGATAAAGGCCTAGGATAGAAAGAATACTAGAGTTATAATTAAATTAATATTCTTTATTAAAGAAGACTTATAGAGGTATATAAAAGATATTTAGTTAATTATTAATTAATAAACTATATTTATAAAGTTATATAACGAGAGTAATCTAGGTACTAAAGATAAAATAATATTTAAAATCTTAAGAGTTAACTCGTTAAAATATATTATTATCGAGGTTTATATCTTAATAATTAAAATAATATACTAGATTTTAATTAAAATAGGACTATTACTATATAAATAGATATTAATATCTTTTTTTATATAAACTTAAAGGAGAGTTTAACTCTCTTATTATTTTATTTAATTTCGGGTATTAAAGAGAAATAAGAACTTAGTATTAATAATATAACTACTACTCTCGGTTAATATAATCGGATAATTAGAGATAAAGAAGAAAATTAATATATTTATATAATTAGATTTAATAAATAGGATAAATTTAGAAAAAGAAAACCTCCTATTATTAATAATAATAATAATAATAAAGACGAGAAAGATAGAAAGAATAAAAAGAAACTTCTCTACTCTTATTATAAATCGCCTTATTATAATAAAAATAAATATTACTATCTTTACTCTAAAATATATTTATAGGACTAGAAGTTATTTAAAGATAAAGAAAATTATATAAAAAGAAAAATTAGTAAAAAATTAAATAAAACTACGGTTTAAAACTAGGATAATAATAGTTCTAAAAATATATAAATTAGATTATTTATAACTCAATAAAAATCTATTAATACCGATATCGTATATAATATTAAAGAGGACATAGTCTATATAAATACTATCTCTAGTATATATATACGATAGGATAGAACTAAGTTTATTTTTTATAAATTATATAACGATTCTCTAAATAGAATTAATAACTAATATCTTCGTATAGAAAATACCGGATTTATATATTATTTAATAATTATTAATAGTAAACTAGATTTAATTATCTTTATTAATATATATTATATACCTAGTATAAATTATAACTTACTCTTAATTACTACTCTCGAATAGAAGGGATATTCTATTACTATTATAAATAATAGATTCGATATTATAAATTCTAATAATAGGAAGGTCCTATTTAAAACGCGTATTAATATTAATTACCTACTAGATTTAAAATATTCGAAGATATTATATATATTAAAATCGTTATATAACTACCTCGTAAATTATTACTTTTAGAATAAATAATACTAGTATCTAATATATTTAAATATATAGAATATAAAGAAGCTAGTTATTATAAGTAAAAGAATTAATATTAATAAAATAAATCGTTTTTAGAAATTAATTCCAGATTATAAATTATATAAACTATATATAATAAGAAAATAAATTAAGAAACTATTTTATTAACTTTATCGCTAGAACCCTAATAAACGGGAAATAGTAAAGAGTAGATTTATATACTCTAATCTCGTAAAGAGAGGATTAATTAAATAAATAATAAAAAGATACTCCTATACTAAATCCTTTATAAATAATATTATTAATATAATTTTTATAAGTTTATTAAAGAGGAAATCCGATATTTTAATTATTATTAAGAATTATTTAAATTAAATATCGATCTAAAGTTACCCGGTAAAATAATTTAATACCGATAATAAAGTTATTTATATTAATTATAAAGTTTAGAACTTTTTTAAAAAACGTGGAATTTAATAGGAATTATCTATTTTTTATAATTTAAATTAAAGCCTTATTACGAAACGTACTTTCTATACTTTATTCGAAAGAGTAAAAAGTACTTTAAATAATACTAGTTTATTTAATCTATATAGGGCGAAGCTTTTAATTTTATAATTTATTATAAAAACGGTTCGCTTATTAAGATATTTAATAGAATAACTCTTTTTAAAATCTATATCGGTAAAGCGGTAAACCCGTATTTTACCGAAAAAGACGGAAAAGACGTTTAGATCTATTTAGCTCATATACTAGCCCTAGAGATTAATTTAATACTAGAGTTACTAAATACGTATTTAGTACCTCGATTTATTTTAAATAATTTTAAATAAATTAGAATAAACTAGTTTAAATAGTACCGGCGGTAGATAATTAAATATATATAATTATAAATAAATAATATAGTCTATAATACCGCGCTAGCTTACGGGGTATTACGCGCGTATATAATTTTTATAAATTAACGTAATTTAAAATCTAAATTAAATTAACACGGTTATAATACTCTATATAGACTTAGCGAGCTACCCGGCGCTAGTAGGAAATCACGGATTTAAAATCTTAAATCCGAAGTTACTATTTTTAGGTTTTTTTTTTAAAATAATTTTTTTTTTTTTTTAAATTAATATTCTCTTTTTATTATTTTTCCGCCTAAAGTAGTAAAAAGTATATTTAATACCTCGATTTTCTTATATAGTCTCCCGCTTTATTAATATAGTATAGTTATAAACCCCGACTCGATTATATATATACTTTCGGCTACGTTATTTATATATATAATATAAATCTAGTATTTAGGAAACTAGATAATAAGAGTAAAAAATATAAATTCCTTAATTATAAAGAATTAAATTAATATCGTCTATAGGATTTTAAAAATAAATAAATCTTTCGCGCTTTATAAATAAGATTTAACGACGTTATTATTAATAAAGAAATAGAGGGTAGAATATATAATAATAACTCCTAGAATTTCTTTTTTAAAGATACCGTTAACGCTAATTTAATATTAATACGATTTATAAACGAAGAAATAAATAACCTCGATAGTAATACTATTATAAATAATCCTATAATAATATTATTTATATAAAATAGTAGTATATTATATACGCCTACGCCCCGCTAAAGGCGCTAGTATATTATATATATTTATACTCCGTTACCTCTATAATATTATTATTTATCGATACGAGGTTCTAGTCTTAATATCGCGGGGTTCTAACTCTTAATAATTCTATATCGAGTTAATATTCCCCCGTTTTATTAAAATTTTTAGAGATTAGTTTTATTATTAAATTTAAAAATTAAAAATTATTTAATAATAAACCCCGTAACTATTTTATATCTTTTATATTATTATTAAGCCGCTAGCTCTACGCTAGCGGTTTTAGATATTATAATTTTAATTTTTTAAATCTTTCTAAAGAAAAGACCTATTATTATTATAATATTAAATTCAACCTCGGGATATTTAAAAAAATTTAGCGACGATAATATTAATTAAACCCCCTCTAACGACCCCCGTTATAAAGATAATAATAAATTTAAAAGTATTATTACCCCCGAAGAGATTTTAAATATATAGTTTAAAGTTATTAAAGAAGAAAACCGTCGCCTTAAATAATAATAAAAATTAAGAGTATTATAAATTTAAAATTAAGAGTTATATAATCCTATTATTTCTATACTCGTTAACGGAGCGCTAGCGAAATCTACTATTTATAGTAGAGGTCCCCTAATTATTATACCTACCGGTAGAATAATAATAAATTTAATTATATTTAATAAAGATATTTTTATTAGGGCGAAAATATTACGCCTTAATAAAATACGTTTTTATAAAGATACGAGCGAAGATAAATATTTATACTAGTTCCGCGACGTGAATATTAAATTTTTAATTAGTTTTAAATATTTTACTACCGATTATTTAAAGATTATATATTATATAGACTCGTTAAAAGGTAACCCTTTAACGTAGTAGTATAAATATTATAATTTATATAATTTAGTTAATATTATATTTAGCTTTTTTAAAAAGTTTCTTCTTAATTTAATAACGGATTTAATTAACTACTATCTCTTTATTTATAAAAAGTAGGAGGAAGTTAAATAATAGTTTTATTAAAAAATATTATTATTTAAGACCTATTTTAAAGAAATAAAGACTTAATTATTTTTATTTTCGGAGGAGTATAAGGTAAATTTCTTCTTAACTAAATTTAAATTTGAATTTAAAAATAAGATCTTTAATACTAGTAATATACCTATTTAAAGAGAAGAAATTCTTATTTAAATTATTATATAAAAAAAGAATCTAAAGTATATATAGTTAATAAATAACTTTAATTTTAATTCGGGTTTCTAATTAAAAAACCCTAATAAAGGAAAATTTATAATAAACCGAATTACTAAACTTAACGCCGGCGATAGCGCTAAGTAGGTATATAAAAAAAAGAGTAATAAATATAAAATTAATACTATTAATTCTTTATATAATAAAATTATCTATTATTATTATAGAGTAGAAGGTTATATTAAGTTTAAATATCCCGATATAGATAAACTAGTTATAAAAGTCGGCGCGGTATTAATAAAAAATAATTAAACCTAACTCACGCCTCGGGAAAAAAGTAAGAAAAACGATTAATAAAAATATACCCTTTTATTCTTTCTAAGAATTAAATTACTTTTTAAAATAAAATTAAATAGTTTATTACCTTAATTAACTCTAAAGTATAAATTAATTTAATTTTATAACGGTTCGTTATTAAAAATAATTTAGAATTTTATAATACTACTTTACTACTAGCTAAAATAATTAACGGGCAAAGTATATATTATTATAATATATATTAATTAAACTATTAAATAGTCGATAGTTAAAATTAAGGGCGTAAATATAATACTTTATTCTATATTATAAATCTTAAAGATTTAAATATTATTCTAGGTATACCTAGGTTACGTTAATTAAAAAAATTCATTAATTCTAAAGCGAACTAATAGCGGTTTAAAATTAATTCTAATAATTTATAAATTAAAGAACCGGCTAAATTCACTAGTAGTTTTAAAAATAAACTAAATATATTCGCGGTTATATACGTTATAATAATATAAGGCGAATAAGAAGAACTTCTTAATCTAAAGATTCCTAAGGAATTTATAAAGTTTTATAATATTTCTTTTAATAAAAAAGCGAGTACCCTACCTACTTTTAAATAAAGGGATTATATTATTAAAATAAAGATTAATAAAGAACTACTTTATAAACCTCTTTATAATTTATCTTAAATTAAATTATCGGAGTTACGACGCTATTTAGAATCTTTATTTTATAAAGACTAAATCCGTTATTTAATTTCTTTAATTAAAATATTTATTCTTTTTATATTTAAAAAAGATAGTAGATTATATCTTTATATTAATTATCGGGGCTTAAACGCGATAATTATTAAAAATCGATACCCGCTACCCTTAATCACCGAGATATTAGACCGTTTATACGGTTTTAAAATCTTTATAAAATTAGATCTTAAGGATATTTATTATAAGATCTAGATTAAGGAAAATAATAAATAGAAAATTATTTTCCGAACTCGTTATAATTATTTCGAATATTTAATTATACCTTTTAGGCTCGTTAATACACCGGCGATATTTTAAATTTATATTAACTATACGTTTATAGGTTTAATAAATATAACGTATATAATATATCTAGATAATATCCTAATTTATAGTATTAATCCGGCGGAGTATTAACGGTATATCGAGTAAATATTTAAATAATTATATTAATTCTAGTTATTCGTTAATCTTAAAAAGTATTAATTTAATACCGAAATAATCGAGTTCTTAGGTTTTATTATATTTATTATTAAGATAGTTATAAACCCGGAACGCGTTAAGACTATTAAGGAATAACCTTAACTAAAAATTTATCGGGAGGTATAAATCTTTTTAGGCTTCGCTAACTTTTATAGGCGATTTATTTATAATTATTTTAATATAACTATACCGTTTACTAGCCTATTTAAGGGTAGTAAAGTAAATAAGAAAATAAATCCATTAGAATAAATAAACGGCGCTACGGAAGCGTTTTAAATCTTACGAGATATATTCGTAAATACGCTTTTTCTACGCTATTATAATTTAATTAAATAATTATATATAGACGGATACTTCTAACTTTAATCTTAACTCTATATTATTATAGTAGGATAAAGATAATTATTAACACCTTATAATATTTTAGTTATAAAAATTAAATCCTTTAAAATAAAACTATAAAACTTATAATTAAGAATTACTCGTTATTATAATAATAATAAAATAATAATAATATTACCTAGAAAGTAGCCTTTATTATATTAAAGTCTAGATTAATTATAATAATTTAAAGAGTTTTATAAAATAAAAGGTACTAAACTTTAAATAGGCTCGTTAAATATTTAAATTAATTATTTATAACTTTAAAATCTTTTATCGGGCTAGAAAATTAAATCTTATTAATATACCGTAGTAATATCTTAATTATAAAGGAGTATCGCCGTTAAATATTAGATTATTATTAATACTTTAGAATAAATTTACTCTTTAGACTAGCGATTAATTATTAGAAAAAAATTAAGAAATAAAAGTAACTATAACCCCTACTTTTTAGATTATAAAGTTAAGAGTAATAATTCTAAAGCGGGATATTATAGTAGTATTTAAAATTATATATTATAATTCTAAAAAGCCTACTAAAACGCTAATTCGAGAACTATAAATTTATAATAATTAAATAAACTTTTTTCGAACTAGAGCGAATATATTAAAGAACCGCCGTTATATAAAGAATAAAGTATAAGTTATAAACTCCGAGAGATTATTAAAATATAATAATTATCTTTATATATTAAAGAATAAAGCTTTAAGAGAAGAGTTTATAAAGAGGTATTATAATAATCCTCTAATAAACTACTTTAGCGCTACGAAGTTATATAAATTATTTATTTAAAAATTCTTCTAGGAGGGTAGTCTAAAATAAGTTACGAACTATATTAAAATTTACGATATATATTAACGGACGAAGGCGCCGCGATATTATTTATATAACGAATTAAATTCGCTTCCTATTACTATTTAGCCTTAAAAGGAGATTTTTATAAACTTTATAATTAATTTACCGCCTAATAAATATAAAGATACTATTTATAATATTATTTTTATCGTTATAAATCGATTTACTAAAATAGTTAAATATATATTTATAATTATTAAAATCGATACCGTTTAATTAACGGAAGTATTTTATTTTAAAATTATTTACCGCTATAGTATATTTAATAATATTATTAACGATAAAGGCTCTATTTTTACGAGCGCCTTTTAGTCGGCTATATATTTTTATTCGAAAATTAAATAATACCTAAATACTACCTTTTACCCTTAAATAAATAAGTAGATAAAGTATTAAAATTAGGTACTAAAGTATTATTTACGTATATTTATTAATAATAAATAAATTAATTAGACTAAATTACTACTTATAATAGAATTCTTAATAAATAATAATTAGAGTACCGTTATCGGAACGACGTTATTTTTCTATATATATAATTATTATCCTAAAATCCGCTAGGAGGTCGAGGACGATTTTAAAGAAAAAAGAGTATTAGTTATAAATAATAGAGTACGATAATTATAAACTCTAAAGAATAAAGCTACGGAGTATTTTTAAAGCGCTACCGAGTACTAAATTAAATAATATAATAAAATATATAAACTATAAAGTTATAAAGTTAGTAATTTAATTATATTAATAATAAAGAACTTAAAGTAAAAGCGCCTAAATAAGAAATTATCCTATAAGTTTATAGGGTTCTTTAGGATTATTAATAAAATAAAAGTATAAATTTACCGCCTACTACTACCTTCTATATATAGAATTCATAATACTTTTTATATATCGTTATTTAAATTATATTATCTTCGCGATTACGTTAATACGGCGGAATTTTTTGTATAAGCCCTCGAATTTATTAATAATAATAAACTATAGGAGGTAGAAGAGGTAATTAATAAAATTAAAAATAAGAAAGATATCTAATATAAAGTTAAAAAAATTAGTTAGGGCGAAGAATATAATTAATAATTACTAGACGAAGAGTTTATTAATATTAATAAATTAATTAAAGCCTTTAAATAGGCGGGTAATAAATATAAATATATAAATATAACTAAAGAGATTACTTAATCGTATAAAATAATAAAGCGGAGTAAACGGAGCCGATATTAAAAATAAATATTACTACTTTTATATTAATATTTATATAACGGACGTTCTCCTCTATATTTATAACTTTATTATATAGTTTTAGAGTATAACTTAATTTAATTTACTATTAAACTATTTATATACGATAGCGATAAGATATCGTATTTATAAAAATACTTTTATTTTAAATATAATTTATATAAACGCCTAAAATATATTATTAAATAATATATCTAAATAAATTTAGCTAGCGCCGATTTAAGAAAAAAAGAATTCACTATTATTATTATATTATACGAAAGATTTAGTTATTATCGGAATTATTAAAAGAAGATATAGTCTCTTTAATATAATCCTTAAAAATATTATTTTCCTCGGGACTCTTTAGGTCCCGTTTATATTAACGGAAACTCTCGATCTTTTTTTCGAGAATTTTATTTATCGCCTTTAATTCTTTAATATACTAGTTCGCCGCCGTTAATTAATTCTGTAAGTTAGCGATTATAGTAGAGGTTTACCTATTAATAATTATTATTTTATTATATATTATATATTATTAAATAATTTCTATATTTATTAAATTATATTTATATTCTTCTTTAGGAGTTTTATTACCGATACGGGTATATTAATATATAAACCTCTTTATCTTCCTTCGGAAAGATTTAGGAATTTATTATTATTAATATATACTATTTTAAAATTTACGGTTATAATTTATCTTTATATAATAATCGATTCCGTAGAGATTAATATAATAAAATATATAAGGAGGGGACGTACCTCGAATATAATTATTATTAAATTAGTAAAAATAGACCCGGTAAAGGAGTTATAAAGTATAATAAATTATTATTATAATTAATATTATATAGTCGCGCTCATAGCGGACTAATTATATTTACTAGTATATTTATAACTAAAATAATTAATATAAATAAATTAATACTATTGGTAAATAGGAGCCATTTATAGAGTTAGAAGAAAATTATATATAACGAGAGTATTATTTATATATTAGTTATAATACTAGAACGCTATTATAGAGCTAGAGTAATAATATATAAAAAAGACTAAAAGAGTTACGAAGAGAGAAAATAAATAGGCGAGCGAGTTTATTTTAATAATAAACCGTCGCGCTAAATACTTTATTATTATAATACGTCGATACGCGCCTCCGCTCCGCTACCTCGCTTTTATTAATAAATATAATCGTTATTATAATAATTATATTATTACTAATCTCCTAATATAATATTAGGGTTATATTATTTATATATAGTACTTTACTATTAGTGTCTTTTATAGTATAATAAAAGTATATAATAAGGGTAGCTACCGCTATTCCGCTACTAGTACTATAAATACTGTAGAAATAATTTAATATACTATATTTACTACGAGTACTATAAGTGTTATAGGAACGATAATATATACTATTTCGCTCCGCTACTATTATATATAATAGTACTATAGGGACGAAAGAAATATTATTTAGTTAATTACTATTACTATATATTAGCGCTATAGAGACAGTTTTATAAATATACTATTTATTTACTATTAATATTATTATATAATAGAGGTAGTTTAGTAGTATTACCCTTCCGCTATTAATACTATATAATAATATTATAGGAAATGATTTCGTATCGCTCCGTAACTAGTACTATATATTAACGCTATAGGACCGATAATATAAATTAGAAGACTTTTTTCCCTTATTTCCCTTAAGGGGTTTAAAGGTTTTTTAATAAACTTCGATTAATTAATTAAATATTATTCCGTAATTAGTATTATAGGTATTAAAGGATTAAATATATAACCTTATATTTAAATTACCGTATAATAATATTATTATATTAAATAACTTTTTTCCTTTATTTCCCTTAGGGGGTTTAAAGATTTTTTAATAAATATTTTTTAATTAAAATATTTAGGTACTTAAAGACTAGGGCTTAAAGAGAGAGATAATTATAAAGTAATAATATATTATATATACCTACGCCCCGTTAAAGGCGCTAGTACGTTATATATATCTACACTCCGCTATCTTTATAATATTATTATTTATCGATACGGGGTTCTAGTTTTAGTATCGCGGGGTTTTAATTTTTAATAATTCTATATCGAGTTAATATTCCCTCGTTTTATTAGAATCTTTAGAGATTAATTTTATTATTAAATCTAGGATTTAAAAATTATTTGATAATAAACCCCGTAATTATTTTATATCTTTTATACTATTACTAAATTACTAGCTCTACGCTAGCGGCCTTAGATATTATAATTTATTAATAATATAAAAGTACTTTTTAAAGAAACTAATTTATAGTTTAAATTACTTATTTAAAAAATAGAAATATTAGACGATAAACTAGTTCCTTAATTAAGAACTAGTAGGAACTAGGATAAAATTAAATATCGCGAACTCTATAATATTAAATAATATACTAAGCGCGGATTTATATTAAGAGTTAGTAAAGTTAAATTAAATAATATTTCTATCGTCCCGTTAATTATATAAGAAGTACTAAATAGACCCGATAAAGAGAAATAGTATACGATATTTAACGAAGAGTTAAATAACTTTATAAGTAGTAAGATTTAGGATCTCGTTCTATTATTATCCGGTAAAAGAGTATTACTAGGACGGTAGATATTAATAATTAAACTAGATTTAATAAGAGTATTTAATTAATATAAAGCCCGTTAAATTACTAAAGATTTTGAATAGATTTTGAATTTTAATTACTATAAAATCTTCTTATTAATAGTAAAATTTTTAAGTTAATATATTCTACTAGTATTAAGAACTAAATATAACTAGGAAATAAAGTATTTAAACGTAATCTCAATATTCCTAGAAATACTATTATAAAAGAAGGTCTATATCGAATAATTATATAAATATATTAATAGGGATCGTAATATTACTTATTTATTAAAATATATTTTATATAGTTTTAAATAATTACTTTGTGAATAATATAATATTTTATATACCTTCTTCGAGGTAAATAAATACGAGCGTTTTAATAAAGATTATTTAGTATTCGTTTATAAAAATAGAATAATTATTATTATCTATATTAACGATATTTTAATTCTCGCTTTTAATAAGACTAGTACTAGTTTATTAAAATAATAACTAGATAAATATTTTAGGATAAAGTATTTAAATAAAATCTTATAATATCTAGATATAAATATCGATAAATCTCAAAAGTAAATATTAGTATACTCTAAACACTATTAACTCTATTAGAAAACCGTCTACGGGTTTATATTAAAACTCTATATTAAATACCGACCCGAGGTTTAGTAGGATTAATAAGTCGGGGGTCCGGGTAGAGTCCTATTAATAAATAATATTTATTATTAATAGATTCAGTAACTCTAGTTTATTATATATATATATTAATAACTTTTATAATATAGGTTTATTATTCTTTATAAACTTTATTAATTATCTAGATTACTAGTTATTACGTCCTTCAATATTTCATAAATATTTAATATTATTTAAGTTTTATAACTTCCTTAAATCTTTCTTAACTTTAAATTTATTTAATTTAGACGGCTTTAATTATTTATTTATATACGTAGTATTATCCGAGTCGGATAATTTTAGAATATAAAAGGATTCTTATAACTCGGCGGATTTCTAGTAAATATATATACTCGCGTTTATATAAATAAATAACTTAGATCTCTTTTTTAAATATTATTATATAGTAGATATAGATTTATTTATTATTATTTATATTAATTATTTAATTATTACCTAGGATCCTCCTTATATATAATATTAACGGATAGTTATATTATTTACTCGTTTTTTAACTACCTTTATTTTATTTTCTTATACTTCGCTTTATTATTTATAATTTAATTATTTTTATTTTATAGTTATTTCTTATTTTATAGCCCCGCGATAAAGTAAATATAACCTAGGAGGGTATAAAAACTTTATAACTATTATATCTTAATCTCGAAATCGTTTTTATCGTCGTTAATATTAGTAATTTTCGTATTAAATATATTCTTTTCCTCTTCCCTCGATTAGTATTCCTTAACGACTAGGTTACTAGGTATATCTTCGGTCTATATATTTAAATTAATCGGTAATATTTATAAATTATCTTCTTTATATATATCGAAATTATATCGCCCGCTATTTGTCTTTATTCTTAGGTTATATTATTATTTTTATTAATTAAATTAATAGTATCCCCGTCGTATAGCGAGTTAGTAATATTATCGTCGAGTAATAAATTAATAGTATCTTTTATTTATATTTTTATAATTATTTTAATAAAGTCCGGTTTACTTTTTAAATCCTCTAGAGATTCTTTAAATAAATTAATAACTAGTTATTAATAATTTTTATTATATATATTTTTATTATAAATATCTATTATACGACTATATAATATCTTCGTAATAATATATACCTTTATTTCTCTTTACTTATACTATACTCTCGTAATTTATTCGAATATAACTCGAAGATCCATTAATATAAATATAAATATTTATATCTTAAGAAGTTATTTTATTTCTAATTTTATTACTATTTTATCTTTTAATAATATAATATCTTATTTCATATTCGTTAAACTTATAATAAAGCGCCGTTATTATAAGAATAACTATACTAGTAGGTAATAAATTTTATAAATTTTTATAATATTATCCGAGTTTAATCCCGCTTACTTTATTATAAAAAAATATACGATATATCGTTATTATAATAAGTAGTATTAGGAAGCGACCTTTATATTAAATTTATAAATAATAAACTTTTATTCGGATATAAAAAGTAATAATATTTATATTATTTTATAAATCCGAAAGGGTAAACCGTAGGTCGAATATATAATCCGAGGTATTATTTTTAATCTATTTTATTATTAAGTTTAGATATTCTATTATTATTTAAACCTAAATTCGTATCTTTTTTATTATTTAATTTCTAAAGTCGATTAAGCTATCTAAAAGTTATATTATTATTAATTATTATTTAATATATAACGGGTAGTATATAAAAGTAGAGATTATAACTTTCTATATTTCTTTAAGAATAGGGATATCGTCTAAATTATATAACTAGCCTAGAACCTACGATTTTTATATATATCGAAGTAAAGGTTTTTATTCTTTCTATATCCTAGTTATAAAGTTATTTACTCCTATATAATAATATTCCGGCTACGACGTTAGGTTATTAATATTATTATTATTTATAATCTTTAAAAGAAATATAGGCGTAGTAGTATTTATAATATATTAATAAGTTTTAAAACTTTTATATTCTATTTTATAATAATAGTATTTTTTATTTTAATGAGTCGAAATTAAAGCCTATATAGTACTTTTATTATTTTTATCTTTATATTTTTTATCGGGTATAACTATAAGTATAGGATATAAAGAGGGCGGATATTTAGATATAGTATATCTAAATTTTAAAATATAACGATTAAGAAAAAAGAATAATATTTATTTTATTTTACCCTATTATTATTATTTATACTACGGATATAATTCGTTTTTTCTTTACTACTACTACTCGCTTTATATAACCTATAAAGATTAATTATTATCGAGTTAATTATTTAGGAGAAATTTATTAATAATATATCTCTTTTTTAAAGTTTAGCCCCTTTATTAATTTTTATTTATATTCGATTATAAACCTAATCTCGATAACCGTTTTTTATTCGACTATTTATACTAGTCGCTTTTTAATTTAGAAAAAGTAATTTTTATTTAATAATATTTAACTACTTCGTTATTATATTACTAGGTATATTAATTATATTTAAATATAATATATCTCTACCGTATTATTTATCGAATTTAAGGGATATTTTTTCGTATCGAAGCCCTTTTAAAGAGCTCCTCTTATAATCGGAATTTATTCTCTATATATTAATATACCCGATAAACGTTTAATAAAGATCGACGATTTATATTTTTTTTTCGAAATTATAACTAACTATTAAGACCGTAAATATTTAATAATAATAACCGAGATTACTTCTATTAAATATAATATTAACTCCTATTTATAAAAGAGAGTTAATATAATTTACGATTATAATATAATTTTTATTTTAAAAGTCTATTTATTTCGTTTCCTGTATAAGAGTTATTAGTTATATATATTTCGTATAATTAAAAAGATATATTTTAATAATAATTATAAATAGGCGGTTCTTTTTAGAGTTAAGATTATTAGGAGAAAAATATTTATCGATATTAATATTAATTACTATTTTAGAAAGGACTACCAGGTTATTTATAAATATATTAACGATATTTTTAAAATTATAATTATTCTTCTTTACGTGTTTTTTTAACCCTTTTATATTATTTTCTTTATTATTATTATTTTATATATCTTTATTATAGTCTCCTTAAAAGGACTTAATATATTATTATATTAATAATCGTTTTATTTAGTCGTATATTTAGATATATTCTTTATTTCTTCGTTTTCTTCGTAATTTACCCCTTCGCCGTAGTAGTTTTCGTAGTAGTTTTCGTAATAATTTTTATAATAACTTTCGATTTTTAATTTTTCGTTATTATTAAGATTTACTAGTTATTTATTTATTATATAGAATCGACTTTATTAGAAATCTATAGCGTAAAGTTATTATTTAGTAATAATATATAAAAATAATAAAGAGATTATTTAGAATCCGGGATAAAAAAAGAGCGAAAATTTTAAAGAGAGATAAATTTTCTTTAACGCGTTATTATTATATTATTTTTATTATTTTTATTAATTTAGTTTAGAGATTATCGGTAAAGCGGGGAGCTAGTATTCTATCGAAAAATATATAAAATATATTTAAATCTATTTAGCCCATGTACTAGCCCTAAAGATCGTTTTAATATTTACTTTCGTTAAGAATTACTAAAAATAACCTTTTCCTATTAATAGTTGTTATTTACTATTTTATATAGTTATATTAAATACGAATACGCGCGAATCGTATCGGGCGATTATATTATAATCGGAGTATTATATTTATTAAACGCGTAAATCACTATTAATAGATTATATTTAATAAATATATATATCGCTATTAAGATAATACGTTTATTGAATATATATATATATATTATCGTTCTATTTATTTATATTATTATTTATAGTTTTATCGACTTTAACGGTTTCTTCGTTTTTATTACCTTGTTAACTCTTAGTAATTTCTCCGTCGTAACCTAAATCGCCGCCTTTACCGTTACCGCTATTATTATTAATACTATATAAATTTACGCGTTTAGTACTAAATATACGTTTATTAAAGTTCTATAAATAATTACTAATTTTATTCGATATATAGTTATTATCTACCTCTTTCCGACTTCCTTATTATATTATCTAATTAATATACTACTATCTATTAAGTTTTATATAAATTATATCGTTACCTTTATTCTTCCTTAATTTTACTCTTTTTAAACTTTATTATTATTTATAATCTTTTCCTTAATTACTTAATATAAATTTTATATTTATTTTTATTATCGCTCGATATAATCGAGTTAGTATTATTTCTTTTATATTAAACCCGATTAGATTCTTCCGGTATAAAGACGGCCTAGAATTTCTTAAATCTTTATAATTTAAAAATAACCTAATCTTCTAGCTATTTTTCTCTTTATATAATATTAAGAGTATATTTCCCTTTAGAGATAAAAGTTTTACGCGAGCCGCTTTATACTTTAATCTTTATATTATTATCGGGTTCTTTTATTCTAGCGGAGGTTTATTTAAGATTTCGTAATAAAAATAAAAACGAATCGGGGGCGATATTCTATTATAAATAATAAATTAATTAAATCTAAGATAATTATACTTTATTAAATTTATATATTAAGAATTTAATACCGGCTTTCGGGTAGTAGTAAAGATTAAAGGTATTAAGATATACGGGTTATAAAGAGATAAATTATAAATACTTAATTTATTTATTTCAGGGTTATCGCCTTACGCGTATTAATCTATATATCTTTTATATTATTAATTAATATAAAAAGATTACTTTAAAATTTATTATCCGAAAAGTTAATCTATTCGTTATTATTTAGATTATTAACGAAGAGTAGATCGTATATCTAATAACTACCGAGGTTTATTATAGCCGTATTATTATTAGAGTTAAATTTTTTTATATTCTTAATAGTATCCCTTACTCTCTTTAATAGTATTTTATAAATATAAATTTTATACTTTTTATCGTCGAGACCTATTTATACTCTTTATATTCTTTTTTATTAATTTAATATAGACTCTTATTAACTAGTTATAATATATTTATCGGTAATAAAAAAAAATACGAGTACCTATTTTAAGCCCTCTCCTCTTTAAACTTCTCGACTTTATACTCTTTAATAAAGTACTCCGAGATAATATATACTATTATTATAACGATAAATATAATTAAAAGATCGGGGAGGGGTTTAAAGAATTTTCTTATATTCTCTTTATTAATAAAACCGTTCTTCGATAATTTAAATATTATATAAATAAGTACTTTTATTAAAATAGGGTTCGTTTACTTATCTTTTTTATTATTAACCTATATATTCGTTAATTACGCTATTAGACTAGAGTATATCTTATATCGAGATATATAAAAATTTAGCGGTATAATAGTCTAACGGCGAGAGAGATTACGTTTTACTATAAACTATTCTATATATATATAGTAATTATTATAATTCGTATATTTATTAGAATATAGGCGCGTTATTATCTAAAGAAGTCGAATAATTATATATTAAGTTAATTTTAATATAAAATATTTACTTAAATAAATCTAATCTTCCGTACTTCGGTTAAGATAGACCGATTATTAATTTTATTAAATTTAATTCCGACTTTAAACCCCGAGTTTTTAATTATAATCTTTTATATATATTATATCCGATTATTAATTTATTAAAGATTATTATCCGGTTAAAGCTTTCTACCCTTATCTAGATTATAAATATATCTAGTTAAAACGATCGCTTTTAAAAACTTCTTATAATTAGGAACGATAATAATATATATTTTATAAAACTCTACTTTCGTTTAATATATCGTATTACTTTAGAGGTAAAGATCGTATCTATATTAATTATTATAAATATTAAATAGTTATAAAATATAAATTAATTTTACTACTAGAGCCTCCCTCTATTTAATTTTCTACGAGATAATTTACCTACGGTAACTCTAGCCTATAATTAAATTAATTAGATCCGATTATATATAATCCGAGATATTTATTTTTATCTTTATATATTTATTATCTAAAAAAGCTTTAGAGTAGCTCCGTTTTTTATTATTTTTAAATTATTTATTCTCTTTATCGCTAGAATCCGAATCGTTATAATTATATTCTAATTCCGAGTTAGAGTAACGATTATTCCGCTATAAATCCTTATAAGATATATTATCTTTATAATAATCCTAAAAAATAGCCGGATTAATATTAAATATCTTTTAATTATAAATTATAAATTTACTCTATTAAATAGTATATTATTAAGATATAAATTACGAATTTATATATTATTTTAGTCGGATTAAATAAAGTAGAAAAAGAGTATTAAAAAGTAATAATTATTAATAAAAATAAAATTCACGCGGTTAGAGGAAAGAGGGGAAATTATTTATTTTTAAAAAATTAAACTTAATAGGATTAGACCCTAGGGGTCTAATCCTAGTTTATCGAATATAACTAATATTTATTAAACGTTATAAATATTAATTCTCGAGGTCTATACTAAAAAAGCCGGCTATTTTTAATTATTAAATTTATAATTATAATTAATACCCTTTTTCCTACTTAAACCTAATATTTTCGTTTTAATTATATATCGAGAGCCTCGCTACCTAGGCTATTTAAATTTCGGTTAGAAGTCTTAGTCCTTTAAAGGGGGGGTTTATTACTATATATATTATATAGCGCTCGACTAATAGCTCTCGGATATTAAAAGAAAAATACTTAATACTTTAAGCGTATATTTTTATTAATACTACTCTTTATTCCCGTTCGTTAAAGATAACTATATTTAATAGACTGAAGCGGGCGTAGATAATCGTATTTTTTTTATTATTATAACCTAGATCGGCTTTAATTAAGGATATAAACTTTTTAAAATCGAGGTTATTTATATTTATTAGCCCCGTATATATACCGCTCTTCTAAATATTTTAAACTATATAAATTATACTTTAATCTATACCGTTTCTAATATATAATATTATATAACGGATAAAGTTAATCCGATTAATATTTTTATTTATATAAGTAGAGTTCGGCCTATTATCTAATTCTTTTAATAACTCGGCGCTCGAGAGTCTTTAATTTTTTTAGGTATTTATATAACGTCGTTTAATCTTTACCCACCTCTTTCTATTATAATTATTTCTTTAAGCGAGGAAGAGTAGGTATTAATCCTTCTATTATTTAAAGATATCGCCGAATATATAGGCGAACTCGTTATAAATACCGGCGAAAATAAATTATAGATAGTCCCTTATATTTATTATATTTAATCTTTAATTTAGGAGATCTATAACCTCTAATTATTTTTATAATTATATAAAAATTAATAAATATACGGCCTTATTAATACCTAGCTTCGCTTTTATAATCTTCGCCGATTATATTATATTATTAAAATCTTTTAAATTTACTCTTAATTAGCCCGTCCCTAGTTATCGTAAATATTATATTTAATAATCTTCCGTATATCCGTTAATATCGAGGTATTACTTTATTATTTATTTATTTTAACGATAAAATCGTGTAATATAAAAAAACCGAGCCCTAGCCCTAATTAATATAAGAGTAATTAACCTATATCTTATAATAAAACGATTTCTTATTATTTATAATCGAATATATTATAATTTACCCCCGTAGTTTATTTTATAATATTTATTATTTTAATTATTAGCGCGTAGTCTATAAATTAGATAATATATTATAAATTTGAATATTATATTAACTATATAATCTACCTTCGCCTATTATAATTATAGTAGGTTTAATTATTTATTAATATCCCTTATATTAGAAAGTCCTCGTTATAAATTAAATTATATAAGTCTTAATCGATATAGTTATTAATATAAGATATATTATCTTTTCCTATAATTTTACCTATATATACCGGTATAATATATATACTCCTTATAATTTTTATTATAAGGATAATTTAATACCCCCCGAGTATTCTTTATTTAATAACTAAATTTACCGGTTATAATTCTACCTTTACTATATTATAGGTCTTATACGGAGAGCCTTTATTACGGATCTTTAGAAAATCGATAAGGGTATAACTATATTAGAATAATTTATCTTTAGCGTTTTAATAATTTATATTCGATACCGTTAGAAAAAGCCGGAGCTAGGTAGGATTTTAACTATAAAAAGAAATTATATAAAATTACGATTATATTTCTTATATTAAAATATAGTTATATCTCTATTCTCCTTAACTTTATTAATTAGTTTTATATATTACGCGGTCCGTAATTAAATTCTTTAAGTCTTTTAAATCTTTCCCGTTTAATTTCTAATATTATAAAGACGAATAAAAATAAATAAAGTATAAATCGACCTAGGTAGGATTAATTTCTCTCCCGTTTATAATTTTAATAATCGTCGGTTCTTTACCCCCCTTTTATTAACGTTAATATATATAAACGGCTAGTATCTTTAGAAAATATTCGATATATAATTTCTTCTATATTACGGATAGTGGGTATTAATATACGATATCAAATTTTACCTCTAAAACTCTCTTCCTTTCTTAAGGCTTTAGATTATATTAGAATTTAAATAATTAAACCCCGCGATTAAATTTTAATACCTTAATTATAAAGACTATTATTTTTAAAGTAAATAATCTCGTTATAAAATAAAATAAATTATCCTTTATAACTAGTATTCGTAAATAACGGGAAATATAACGGACGAGTTATTCTTAAAAGACCTCTCGTTTATTAATTAATTTAAAAAAAGATTTAATTAAATAACGATATATTATTTCCCCGTATTCGGTATTATAATTATCCGTAATACCGAATATTCGAATTTACTCTACGTAATATATTATTATATAAAGCTTTAGGATATTAAAATAATTATCCGGGTTTACTCCGTTACTTAGTTTATATTAATAAAAATAATTCTTTAATTTATTAAAATAGTAGAGTACGTTTTAAAGATATCCTAATATCTTATTATTATATAAACGGTATTAAATAATTAATATAAAGTTTATAAATACTTATATATAATAGAGTTCCCTTTTATATAAATCGGCTAGTAGCGGAGTAATTACTAGTATTAATTATTATATAATTACTCTTCGGTCTTTACCTATTCATTATACGACGGCGCTATAATATTTATAATTCTTTAAGTCGTAGAAGGCTAGAATAATACGAAATCTTTCGTTTAATTATATTATTCTTAGCGCGTCTTTTAGTTTCATTTTCGCCCCCTTTAATTTCTTAATAATAGGCGCGCTCTCCTCGATAATTAAAATAATTTATTTAAAAAGATAATTAATTATACCCTTAAATAATTAATATAATATATCGACTAGTATAACTCTATATATATTAACCGTAGTATATAATTAAACGAAATTATATATTAGATATACCTATCAATTATTATTCTTTAGGATATTTTCTTCGCGTTATTACCGAATTTAGGACTAAATAAAAGAGGAGGTTTAAAGGCGCTATTTATTTTAAAAGTTTCCTTATTTATTTAATAATATTATATAGATTATATATTATCGGCCGTTTTTAATTTTTATAATTAAAACTTACTCCTTATAATCTACTATAAAGTTTATAATAATTAGATAATAGGATCGGATCTTCTAATCTATATATATAATAGAGAGATTTATAATCGCTACGGTTTTAATCGTTAATTTAAAATTAGGACTTTAAAATTATCTTGAATAAAAACTTCTATTATATTTATAATCGAGTATAATTAATATAGATTTATATTATACGTCGGATTTAATATATTCGCCGTTATTAAATATAATAAATAGAAGTCCTAGGAGTACTAAACCCCGCCGTTTTTAATCTTATTATATTTATACTTTTAGATTCCTTATAATAAAATAGATTAACTATATAACTAGGTTATCTTTATATTATATAAATAAAATCTTATTTATAAAAAAAAGTAGTAGTACTACGGTAACTCTATTAAGAAGTTTCTTTTATATTTATTATTATTAATCGCCGGTATATATCTCGGTATATATACGTTTATTATTACTATTATATTAGTATATAGATTTAAATATTATTTTATCTTTAAACGGCCGGTACCTTAAAAAAAATCGGAGGGCTTTAATAATATCTCGATATAAAATATTATAATCCTTTAACTCGGTCCCCTAGATCTTTAATTAAATATTAAATTATCTATTTTATTTATTTATCTTCGTCGATTCTAAATATAATACTATTCTATATTTCGGTTAAATTATCGGTATTCTTATAATTAAGGAGGCTATATAGTAGTTCGAATTAAATATTACGGAAAAATTTATCGCGACCGCCTTTAATTATTTTTTCCTCGTAAAACTACTAGGCGAGCGCGTAGTCGTATATATTTAAAAACGGGTAATATACTCTTTTTATTTTATTAATAAATTAAGAATATTTATTAAACTTTATAAAATTAATATTTACCTCGTCGGGTTTAGTATTTATCTTTATACGACGATTATTACCTTCCGTAAACGTTTTTACCCGAATATATAAGGATATAAATAAAAGACCCTTATACCTAATATTAGAGGATAGAATTAATAATTTCTTTTATTTACTATACTCTGAATTATTATAACTAGGCCGGTTCGAGGGCGTTTAATAAACAATAATCTCTATATTTATATCGATATCTTTTATATCGACGGTAAAAAACCTTATATTAATTCTTTTTATATTATTTATTTCTATAACCTTATCGTCTCTTTAGGTATACGTCGCTAATTTTATTAATTACGGGAGTCGCCGAGGTAGAGAGGGTAAAACTCGCGGTTTCTTATATAAATAATTATCGACGAAGATTTTATAATATAGTAGGTATTTATTAAATTTATTAGAATTCACGAAATTCCGCCTATAATACTTATATATACGTAGTACTATAATATCTATTTATCGCCGTAATACTGTCGCTTTATAATTATTATACTATATATATAGTTAAGTAAAATCGGATATCCGAAATAAAGATCGAAAAGAGGGTGTTTAATAAACGAGTTCGATATTTATTAAATATATTTTCCTATATAATATATATTATTAAATAATATTTAATTTATTTCCTATTAATTTATAATCTTCCGTATAATAATAAAAGTAAATTCTTCGAATAGATATACGGGTAATATTTAGATTTATTATATAATAAAATTTTAGAGGCTACCCGCCGCGAGCCGATTTATATTAATAAATAAATAGTATTTTAGCGGTCTAATATTCAGATTTTTTAAATCCTTATCTTTAGAATAATCTACTACTAGACGTTCCGCCGATATTAAAAAATAACGGTTTAATTTATTTATAATTTCACCGGTTTATATATATTTAATCTTCCGTATTATCTAATTTATTAACTATACTCGGGATTAAGATTATTAATAATTATTATAATAAAATAAATAAAAGGAGTTATTATTAAAAGATCCGAGACGTATATACGTTTTTTATATTTATACCGATAATAAAAAAGGGAGTAATATAACTCCGAAACCCTCCCCTATTAAAAAAACGAAAGTATTAAAGATTAATAATAACGATAAGTCGTAAAGGCCTATAAATAATATTTAATTTATAATTATAATAAATAATAACTTATAATATAATATAAACGATATTAATAGTCGGTTTCTCGAAGGTTTTTATACCGCGCGTTAGGCGAAAGTCTTCCTAGCTAGCTCGAAAATAGATTTAAACTAAATCTTTCGTCTCTTCTTAATAAGATTTAGCCTTTATACTACCGATATTCTTAATCTATTAATTTATAAAAGGAATAAATAGTTTACCCGTAAATTATCTCGACTCGCTTTTTATTTAATTTAACCGTATAATTATATCGAGAATATATATAATTAAATAAAAGGGTTATTAGGGTTATAGATATTTATTTTTAATTATAAAGAATATATCGGCTCTAATAATCGAGTGGGTACTTTATTTATAAATATCCTTCGTATTATTATTATAGTTAATTATAAATAGGCCGGACCCGTTAAGCCTAAAATTATTTTTAAGAAATATACTCTTATAATTAAAACGAGTATTAATATTAATACTTTTATTAATAATAAATAAACCTTACTATTACTCCTAAAAAGAAGACGGGTATAAAATATAAAACTATTATTATTAAACCCGATTTAATTAATAATAAAAACGTTAATAATAATATCGTTATAAAAGATATTACCGTCGTTAATAAAAATATAGTTACCGAAGGTACTCCCGTTAAAGAGAAGTATATTTATAATTATAAATTTAAATACCTTAAAACTCCTTTAATTAAACGCGCCGAGAAGTACTCTATAACTATAATAACTTTCGAGGATAACGATATTACCGGTATAAATATTTAACTCGCGGATAAAAACTAATATAAAAATAGGTTTATTTCCGGAAATCGGATTAAAAAGGAATAAAAGAATAAAGATTATCCTTTAAATAAAAAGTCACTACTTCGTAGGTTAACGGGGGTTTTTATAATAAATACTAATAAAGATCGTACCTTATATCGAATCGCCTTAAGGTATAATTTAATTAATTTATTTTACTCGGCGGCTTATAAATATAAAGCCCGAATATAAAGTTACTAAATAGTTATAATTATTTCTCTTACTTCTATCTCTACCGAAGATTATTTATCGAGGGTTAATTTATAAAGTAAGATCGTAGTAGCGAAACTAAACCGTAATCCTCGATATATTAACTTATCTAAGACTTCGCTTCGGATTAGTGTAGAGTAGAGTAGAGATCGAGGTATAATCCCTACCCTAGCCTAATATAGGGATCTATTAGCGTAGGGCCTAAAATAGGGTAAAATAAAACAGGGTTTTACTAAAGGATCTCTACTACGCCAAGACGGATTTCTAGTAATTATTATAATAACTCTATACGCGTACTTATAGCTACTACTACCCCTATAAATATACGTATTTATAACTACTACTACTACTACTACCCCTATAGATATATATACTTATAACTACTACTACTCTTATAGATATATATACTCATGACTACTACTACCTTTATAGATATATATACTCATGGCTACTATTACCTCTATAGATATATACACTTATAGTTACTACTACCTCTATAGATATACGTATTTATAGCTACTACTACCTCTATAGATATACGCGCACTTATAGTTACCTTACTACTACCTCTATAAATACGCGTACTTATGAAATAAATACTCGGACCTAATAATTATTCAAGTTAATATTAAAATTAAGACTATTATTAGTTTAAAGTTAGATATAACCGAAAGTTTTATTAAAGACGTAGTTTAATTCGTTTATTTTAAAATTAAGAGGACGTTTAAATAATAGTTTAATTTTAAATCTAAAATTAACCCTTTTTAAATATTTATTAATATATTTTAATATTAATATTTTCCCTTAAACTTAATATTTAATTCTAAAAAATATTTCGATTTAAAATCGGTTGAAAGGTAAAGAGTAAAGAATAATAATAAATATTAATTATAATAATTATTATAATAATCGTCTCTCTATAGTATAATTTATAATATATCTTATTATTAATCTATAATAGGGGTAGTAGTAACTATGAGTATATATATCTATAGAGGTAGTAGTAGTCATGAGTATATATATCTATAAAGATAGTAGTAGCCATGAGTATATATATCTATAGGGGTAGTAATAGTAGTAATAGTTATAAATATATATATCTATAAAGGTAGTAGTAGTTATAAATATATATATCTATAAAGGTAGTAGTAACTATAAGTATATATATCTATAGAGGTAGTAGTAGCTATAAATACGTATATTTATAAAGGTAGTAGTAGTAGTAATAACTATAAATACGCGTATTTATAGGGGTAGTAGTAGCTATAAATACACGTATATCTATAAAGGTAGTAGTAACTATGAGTATATATATCTATAGAGGTAGTAGTAGTTATAAATATATATATCTATAGAGGTAGTAGTAGCTATAAGTATATATATCTATAAGGGTAGTAACGTTATTAGAATAATTATTAGAAATCCGCCTTAGTATAGTAAGGATTTTTAAAGGATCTCTACCCTACCCTACTCTAGTTTAAAGTAGAGATCGAACCGCGATTTCTACTCTACGCCCTACCCTACCCTACCCTATACTAGTATTCCCTCTAGGGATCTCTACGTTAATCCGAAATATATCTAAGACCGGACTCTCTAACCTTACTCTTTTTACCGCCCTATTCCCGAGTACCTCGGTAATAATAACCGGCGAATATACCGGTATTTATATATATTAAAATATTTATTATATAACGAGTTAATATCTAAAATACCCGCCGATTAAAATATTTATTATCGTGAAACCTATATCTTTATATTATATTAATTGTTTACTTTAAAACGGTACGAGCTTTTTAGAAATTATTTATTTAAGATTTACATAAATATCTAATTATAAATATTCTACTACTAGAAATCTTACCTCTTATAAATATTATTAATTAATTATAAAAAGTAGGTTATTATAATTAATACTTTACTTTACTCGCTTAACTTTAAATACGATTATACTACGAAGAACTTAATATACTTTTAATTATTATAAATATCTTTATACCTTTATTTATTAATTATAGTACTTCTACCTCTTTATTTATATATAATTATTATTAATAGGAGTAGTTATATACGAGGAATTATAAACCTCGTAAATAAATAATTACTATTATTTTAAGATTCCGTTAATAAACTCCGTAGTCTTATTTTATTAAATTTAATCTACGTCGAAGGTCCTTATATCTTAAGTTATTTATAATTTATTTTACTTTTTATTTAATTTCCCTATATAATCGCCGAGCTAGAAGTAGTAGTATAAAGAAAGATTACTTTTTACGTAAATAAATAATTATTTTTTAATATCTTTTTTAACGGACCTTATAATTTCGTTTTTTTAAACTCTTATTTATTTTATACCCCTTTATACTTTAGGTAGTAATATCTTATTAATTTATTATACCGAGTAAATAATAAATTATAGTTACTCGCCTAAATAAAGATAACCCCGGTAAAATTACTAGCGATATATATATAGATTCTTAAACTATCGAGCGCGACGAAGCCGATAATTTTATTAAAAAACGAGCCGATAATAATACTACGCCTATAAAGAAGAAGAACTCTTTATATAAAACGAGAATTATCTTCGAAGGCTAAAATAAGTCTATTAAGTAATTTAAGAATAAAGATATTTATATAATATATAAAATTTATATAAATAAAAATAATAATTAATCGTTTAATATATATATCTAAATTAAGATTTTTATCGATAAAGAAAGACTTATTTCTAATTACTCTCGCGAAGAGTAATTATTTTATATTTAAGTATTCCGGCTAAATATTATAAACGATATTTAAAATAAATCGTTAGTTTATATATATCCTAGGGCTTTTATAAATAAGCCCGCCTAAAATAATTTTATTAAATAAATATACCTCGATTATTATATTAAATTATAGGAAATCGGAGTAGTTATTTACCGTATTATAAAATAATTAATATATATAGAATTTTCGTTCCGCCTAGCGAAGGCGTAGATTAAAGGAATTCTATAAAAAACTAGTAATTTAGGTATTTTCTAATATATCTAAAATTAACTACTCGACGTATTTACTAAATTAGAGAATAATATAATTAAATTAATTACTTTCTTTTCGACCTTAAAGGCGGATTTATTTTTTATCCTATATAACGAAATATTATCTATATTTAATCTCGAGCGAATATATATACTATATATTTATTAGTTTAATAGTTTGGCCGATATAAAATATAAAGTTTAGAAAGATTAAATTATATTAATAATAAATCGTCTAAAGATTAATTTACTATTTAATTTAATATATATTAATAATAACGAGTATTAAACTACCGAGGGTATATTTATTATTTACTAAAAAAAAACAAAAAAAAAGATATTAAGAATTCCTAGTTTTAAGAATATTAACTACGCGCCCTAATAATTATATTAGAGGGTAATTATATTTATATAAGTCTCCTCCGCCTACCCTCGAATTACGAATATTATTTTTCGACGGAAGATAGTTTCGTAATTAAATTTTTTATTAAAAAATAAATAATAATTATCCTACTAAAACTCTTTCTTTATACTAGTTCGCTCGATTATATTATTATTTTTTAACCGCTTCTAGAAGTACGAAAAGAATAATTAAAATAATTTAAAATTAAAGTTGGTTTTTAATTTAATAAATTTATAAAATATATTACGCGAAGAGTTTAAGAAATTCTATTTCGATATAAAGCCGATAATAATTAGAGTCGTTCCTCTTTTATCCGATATCTTATATAAATTTAAACTAGCCGTTATTAAGATATTAAATCCTATATATAAAAAAGATATAAATTATATTTATAACCCTCGATAATAACGATTTATTATCGGATAAAATCTACGTACCTAGACTATAGTTAATATTCTTTAAAGAATAAATTCTAAAATTAAACTCGGATAATAAAATATCGATCTAGATAAATCTTAAATAGGTATATTAAAATATTTATTATATATATTTAATAGCCTCGGACTCCTAGAGGGATTATAGAGAACTAGGAAAATAAAACTTAATATTATTATTATTATATTATTTATATCGGCCGGTAAAAAAGTAAAGATCTTAAACTTAATAAATAAAATAATAAACTCTTTTATTACGAAATTAAATACCGAATTTACTCGGCTCGGTAAAAAAGGAATTAAAATTATAAAGAAGTATATAATTCGTTTCTATTTATTTATAATCGAATAGGCCGTCGTCTAAAATAAGAATCAACGATATATAGTTTATAATATTAATAATTTATAATAATAACCTAACTCTTCGCTCCTTTAAAGTTAATATAATCGGCTCGCGATAGTTATAATAAATAAAATTAAAGAAATATTTTTTAATATTATAAACCGCCGCTATAAACTTTATAATACGAGCTTCGGTATTTTATTATTATAAATAGTAAACCTTCTCGGTTAATTTAACCTAAATATTAATTTTACTTTTATTAATAATATTATTATAAGCGGTAATAATACCCTTAAAGGTATATAACTAGATAATAATAAAACTATTAAAGATAACGAGTTATAAAGCGAAAGCGATTTTTAAATCAATATAATATAAACTAGTAACGCTTTTTAACCCGATAAATCGTAAAATAACTAAGAATAAAGAGGCTCGGATTATAATAATAATAATCTTATCGATTATAATAACGAAGATATTATCTTAATAAATAATATAGACTTCGAGGACTATAGAGGTAGAGCGGGGTTTATATTTAAAAATATAATCTTTTAGAAAATTAAAAAGTTATAATAAATAATAAAAAAGAATATTAAATATAAATTAAACGAAGCCGGGAATATAATCTACCGCTAAAAACTTTATAAATACTTTCGCGAGATATTCTATAAAGTTAAAAACGGCGATACGTTCGATAACGAGGAGGAATATTATATATTTAAAATACTCGAATTATTACTTTTAAAGAATATCCTTATAAAGGATATCGCTATCGTTATTATAACTCTTATTAATTCGGGTTATATAATCCTAAAGAAGAATTTTAAAAATAATTATATTATTATCCAAAAAGTTAATAAAGCCGATAACGGGGAGCTCTTCGTTACTTTAACGTAATATAAAACTACTATATATTTATTAAGAGACGATAAATAACTACTATTTAAAGAATAAAATATAAAGTATAATCCTTTTACTAAATAGATAAATAAAAGTATATATAAATATTAAGTAATTTTAAGCTACTCTAAATACGACCTAATAAAGTAATACCGAATTATTATAAACATTACTAATACTATCTCTAGAATTTAGTATAGAAACTTTATTATCTTTATAATAAATCCGGCTAGTCGCTTTAATACCGCTATAACTACCGAAGTATATAAAGACTTATTTAATACTCTTATAAACTTTATTTAAATTAATACCGACGGATAATATTATAAAATAAGTTTCTTTTAATCCGGTTAAAATAAACGGGAGTTATAACTTATTATAAAGCTCTATTAATATTATATCTAAAAAGAAATTAAAGTTAAAAATATCCTTATCTTTATAAATTATCTCGTATAAATTAATTTTACGAGACGAGCGCTAGCGCTTACTATAAAATTAGAAGATATAAATACCGGAACTATTAATAATTATTAAGGCGAAGAGAAATTTATAGTAATTCTTTATATAATAAGATTCGAGAAGTTAGGCTTTATATCCTTTAATCCCCGCTTTTTTACTAAGGTTTCTCGCGTAAATAATACCTTAACGATTATTATAAATTAAATAAGAATTTAATTATATAAGAAGAAGTATAAACGATTTTATTATAATTATTTACGAAGACTTCTAATAAAAATAAATACTTATATTAAATACGAAGAGGAGCTCCTAGTATTTAATTTTATTAAATATAACTATAACTTAAACTCCGACGATAACTTTTAAAATAAGAATTTATATATAATAAATTAATCGGAGGAAGATCTTAATAATATTATATATATAAAAGAAGGAACTAGAAATATTAAGAGATTTAATAATAATTAAAATACTACGGAAATTTATAATATTTAGGACCCGATTACTTCGGGATCTAGCGTTAATTTAAAGAATTTAACGACTCTTATTATCGACGATATATATCGTTAAAGAAAAGGTTATAGTATAGGATATATAATAATCTCTAATATCGGTAACGGTAATATATATAATTAAGGATCTAACGAGAATATAAAATTAAATATTATATTAAACCTAAAGTTACTTAATTTACTATATTAAATATAAATAAAAGTAGAAGGTTTAATAAATCTTCGGAGGTTTAAAAAACTAGCGAGTACCTACTATTATAAAATAAAATTATAAGTTAATAAATTTTATAGTTTATTAAAAACTTCTTTATTAGCCCTCTTATAAGGGAGTAATCGTAATACGTAAAATACTCTTAATAATTTACCTACCCTAACTAGGTACGAGTTATCTATATAAAAAATATTAAAACTATAATAAGAATATTATATATACTATATTATTTCGGAATAATACCCTTTATATATAGTCTAGAAAATAATACGTTATATTTACTTTTCTTTAATAAATAATAGGACGGTCTAATTTTACCTTCCCTTTTATTTTAATAAATTTATTAATTACGAATAATAACTTAATTATAAAACGTACTATATACGATTAATAAATTATTATATATATATAATCGACTACTCTTTCGGCTAGTCTTTATACGTAAAGAGTATGATAGTTATAGTTATTAAATAAAAAAATCGAACCGAGTAAAATAAATATAAATATCGACCGCGAGCGATCCTTATTTATAAATATTATTTTTAATTAACTACGAGCCTTATTATTAGAATTTACGGTTACTATTAAGAGATATAACTAAACTACGATTACGACTTTATTTATGAAATTATAAATAATATATTAAAGCTAGAAACTACGTTACCTACTTTATATTATTAAGGTTAAGGCTATAATACCTTTATATAAATACGAAGATTATAATAATAACGAATTTAACTCTATTTTTAGAAATTTAATAAAACTCTATTTAAAGACTACTACGGATAAAAAGGATTAATAAGAAATAAAAGAAGATATTAAAATATAATAGGTATCGAACTCCTTAACGAATTTTAAATCTTATATAATTAAGATTATTAAAAACGAGTTTTTAACTATTTTAATTCTAAAGTACGAAGATAATACTCTAAAACTTTTTAATAATTTAAATAATAATAGTATTTAGAGTACCCTCTTTATTTTAATATAACGTATCGTTTATAATTCGAGATAATAACTAAAAGATACTAGTAAAAGATCGTTACGTAAATTAAATTAATTATAATAACTTTTCTCGTCTCTTAACGAGGTATTAAACTAAATATAAATAAAAGGCGCTATATTATTACCCGCTATACTAAAGCGGTAGACGAATTACGCGGTTATATAAGGATCTAATCTACTAGATATTAATCTTAAAGTAAGATATAATAATTTAATAATTAGGTTTACTTTCGCGGATATTATTAAATTAACCGACCCTCCGTTAAATTTAAAAAAAGTAATATTAAATATAATATTATTAATATTTATTAAATATTTAAACGAAGATCTAAAACTAAATACTTCGCTATTATTAAAAATCTAGTTTAAGTACTAAGGAAATAGATTTATAATTAAACTATTAAAGAACCGTTAACTCCGCGGAGTAATTAAAGAAATTATTAATAACGAGAATATTAACCCTATATTTAAATTTATACTAGTAAACTAGAGATTAATTTAATAACTCCTTTTATCCTTAATAAAAACGGTAAAATCTTAAGGTAAATAAACCCCTATTCCGTTTCTCGATACTATTTATAATATACGGTTAATATCGGGTAGTAGAAATAATAATAAAAATTAATTCTAAAAACGAGATCTATAACCTAGGGCGAGGAAAATATAAATATAAAATAAATATCGTAAATAAAGATAGTAAATAAAAATAACCACTAGGTAGACTACTAGCGGATATTAATTAAATAATAAATTCATAAAGCGAGTTCGATAAACGTCGAGAGTAAAAACGACCGAAAAGTAACCGTCCTAATATACTATATATATTCCGGACTATTAAGAATAATAGTATTTATCCTAATATATACTCTAAGTTCCCGATTAGGGAAAATTAGCCTACTAATCCTAATATATACTTTAGGTCGGTTTTATATAATATTTCCTTTATTAAAACCCCTAACGATTTAGTTAATCCTAAGACGAGTATAAATAATAAAATAATATAGTTTTTATAAACCTTTATTAATAACCCTAAAGGTAAAAATAACGGCGATCGAAATACGAAGAATAACGGAACCCCTATAACGCGCGAGAATAAAAGAATTAATTAAATTATAATAAATAATTAGCCTCTAGTAGATATAATATAAATAATAATAATAACTCGACCGATCTCGCCTATAGTAGACGATTTATTTAAATAATTATAAAAAGGCTTTACGAACGCTAAAACCGCGTATAATAAAAAAACGGCTAAACGCGTAGTTATTAATTAAATATTTAAACTAGTATTTATCCCGGAGTAAAACGAAGTAGAAGATATTTTAATTAAGGAAAAAGAAGATACTAAAAAGTCCCTAAAGAAAAGAGCGAAGGATAAATAAATTAATAATTAAATTTAAATACTAAAACTAATAAATCGGGTTAAGTTATTAAATATATAATTTATTAAAATAACGGAATATATATACCGGAATAATAAAAGATAAGAGGACTACTATTTTCTTTTTAAATTAAATAATATTAAAGATTATAAAACTGGAAAAAAGATTTATATAAAAAGAATAATAATAGGTTTTATTTTATTCTAGATACTCGGTATATTTATTTTATTCGAAATAAAGGTCTTCTAAAACTGGGGATACCTCGTAGATATTATAAAATTTAAAAAAGTAATATAACTAGCCTCTATCGAGTTTAGAGTTAATAATTAATAAGGGTTTTAAATTTTATAGAGTCTCGCGGTAGCCTACCTAAACTATTTATTTATATTAAACCGTAAAGATATAAAGAAAACTAGAGGGGAAAAAAGATATAACCTATATTTTACGGAGGGAATAACGAAGGATTTTTAATTACCCGATATATATTACCCGTCTAAAAGGCCCTAAGGGATCTAATATATATATATTAATTTTAATATATCTAAAAAATTTATACCGAGTTACGACCCTAATCTCTTTTTTCTCTTTACGGGTTTATTATCCTATTAGCTAAGTTTAATAAAGACGTAAATAATATAAAAAGATAAAGTTTTTAAATAAATATTACGATAAACTTATAACGATCCTAAATTAAAAACCTTTACCGAGAAATTAAATATATTAGATCGCGATCTTTTAATAAATTTAAAGGAGGCTCTTTATTTTAACGAAAATTATAACTTTTTAGAGATACTTTATTTTATATTTTTAATTTTATTTCTTAATTAAATTAATAAGGTCCTAACGGATAAAATTCCCGTAGTAAAAAAAAGGGGTAATAAAGTTAAGATACTAGAATAATAACTTTAATAAAATATAAAATAAAGTAGGATCGTAGTAAATAAAATATATACCGAGAATAACGAGACTATAAAGACGATTACTAAGATTCAGAAAATTAATAATAGAATACCGGGTTAAAAACCTCGAAAGATTTTAATTAACGGGACTCCGTTTAAATTATTACTAAGGACGATAATAAATTAAATAAATTAAAATAAATTAAAATCGTTAAATTCTTCTAGGAGGGTAAAAATAATAAAGAAAATATAACCTCGGATCTTATATTTTAATTTCTAGTAGGATCCACTATACTTTTAAATATAAAATAAATATTTACGGCCTTTAAATATATCGTTATTTTTTACTCCGAGTAACTAGTAAGCGCTAAGGACTAAATAATATACCGTATTAATCGAATTAATTAAGATCGATAGATATATATTATTAAATTCGTGAATATAATTTCTAATATAAATATAGTTATTTATAATAAATAAAGGGCTCGACGATAAATATATCGAATAATAAAAGACCCTATAAAGGAGTCGGAGAGTTATAAACTCCGCGAAGTTTTAGAGGAGTATATTTATAATAATAAAGACGAGTAGGATAAATATAGTTAATTATAAAAAAATAAATAATTTATTACTATAAGGGTATAACGAGAGGATAACGATATTTATAAAAAGAGATATTAAGAGGGTAAACTAGCGGTATTAATAATTAGAAAAAATTCGATAATATAAAGGAGATAGAATAATCGTAAATTCTATAAATCTAAAAAGATCTAGATATACTAAAATAATCTAATAATCCTATATTTAACGGTTACGGCCTTATTATTAATTCGAAGATATTAAAGATTAATATTTATATTCTCGAGCTATTTAAGGTACTCTTTATAAAGAATTCTATAATTAAATTTACTTTTTCTAGTTATTAGGATTTATATAAAAAGATATTTCTCCTCTTTAATATTTAATTATTAAAGTCTTAGGGTATTTATATCCTAAAATTAAATAAAAATTATCGAGCGCCTATAATTAATAACTAGGTAGATAATTTTAAGAAAAACTTTATAAAGCTTTATTATAAATATAGCGGAAAAATCGAGAATATTAACCCTCCCGTTATTAACGGCTATATTAATAACGCCGAGGTTATTAATATAATATTTATAGCCGTTAGAAATTAATCGAAGTCGCGTCCCTAGATATTTCTAGTTATTTTTAATAATAAAGGCGCCGATATCTATAATTAGATTAAACGTAATTACGATATCCGTTTCGAAATTATATTATAATATATTTAGGCGAGTAACGTTATTAAAAACACCCTTTAATACTACTTTAATATATTTATAAAATTTAATTATAAACTCGGGAGTATTACCTTTATAATTAAATCGAAGATTAAATACTTCGAGGAGCCTATAATAATTATTAATATTAATATCTCTTATACGGTACCCGGTTTAAAGTAAGTTTTTATAATTATTATAATTATCTTTATCGATTAGACTACCTCTCGTTATATTATTATAATCGAGACGAACGGCTCCCGTATTAAAATAATTACCTCTAATAATATTAATTTTATACTTCGTCCTTTAGTAGATTAATAGTAGAAGAATATTAATAAAGATAGTTTATTTAAATATATTTACTACTTCCGTAATAACGTTTTTAAAGATTAATTTAGTCTATTTTTAAAATATAAAATTATTAATATAAAGCGTTTATTTACGGATTTAGGCTAGAATTATCCTAGTAATAAAATAAATTCATTATTATAGTTACCGAGAAGTATTATTATATTCGCTTCTTCCCTTTTATAGGTCCTATAATTAATAAGAACGATAATCCTATATTTAATATAATTATTAATTATAATATTATTTACTCCTTCGAGAATAATATTTATCTCTATTTATATATAGTTATCTAGGGCACTACTCGACCTATTTATTATTATATATTAATAGATAAAGTTAATATTCTACTAGATCGATTCTAGGTAGTACTTTATAAATATTATTATTAATATTAATATATAACTACTCCCGTATCTCTTTATAAATTTAGTTTTAAATTTATAAGAATATATTAAATTAATAGAAGATAGTCCCCGTAATATATTATATTTATTTAATAACTAAATATAGTAAAGTTTATATTAATATAGTTACCGCCGAGAGGGCTATATTTTAAAAAGAGCGACGGAAACTAGGTAAAAAGGCGTAATCTTATTTTAATAATATAAAATTATAGACCAAGTAGCCTAAACTCTAGCTAATCGAGCCTTAGGACTAGATAAATTTTAATATATAATATATTTAAGTTTATAAAGTCGTATAAAAACGTTTATTAAATATCGTAGATAATAAATACATTTAATAAACGCGGCAGATTAATAGTATTAGTATATAATACTTATATAAATACACGAGTAAATACGCGATTAATATTACTATATATTATATCTAACCTATAACTTAAATTATATAAATTAAATAATTAAATAAATTATTTACGGGCTTAAGTTAACTTAATACGTAATTTATTAATAAATAATAATAAGATATTTAATAAACCTACTCGGAGCTATAGATAGCGGAATATACGGGTATTATATTTAGAAAAAGTTTATACGGTCTCCCGCTTTACCGATGATCCTTAACCGAGTTAAATAAAAATTTACCGAGTCGGTTAAGGTCTCGTTAATACTAGACTCGAAATTTTATTTAAATCGAATTATTATATTTTTAACTCCTCCTATCTTTTTTTTATATTATAAAATAATTTACCTACGATATAATATCTTTAAATTATTCTTATTTATATCTTTTTAATTATTAAAGTCCTCTTTTCTTTTATTACTTTAACGAATATACGCTAGGCCTATTAAAGGGATCGATTTAAATTAAATTTTAAATACTATCTATTAAAACGAATATTAATAATTATATCTAGTAGCGGACTCTTTATATATAGTATAATATATTAATAATATATATTATACTACCGGCTTTTAAATTATATCGATAAGATATAGAGCTACGTTATTAGACCTAGCGATTAAATTATATCTTCGTATTATTCGATAATAATTAGAATCCTTATTTTATTTATAATTATTTATATAAAGAGAATCTTTATTAGCGAATATATTATAAATTAACGATATATTACTTTATACGGTACCGGGAGTATCTTAATAATTTAAAAAAGAGGAATCCGGGTTAAAGTAAATAGCGCGAGATATTAATTAAATCCAATCCTCGTAATTTATTAATATAAATATAATAATAAGTAAGAGTAGTATCGGGGTAATTATTATAATAAATCTAAAAACTAGAATATAATAATATTAAATATATATAAAAGTAGATAGTTTAAAGAAACTTTTCTCTAATTATATTTACTATTTCTTTTTTATTCCTTTTAATTTAAGATATAATTATATTATTAGAAAATAAGTTAATATATATAAATATATTTATAAAGAACTTATATTTAGATAATATGATATTTTATATTTTATACTTTTTATAAAGTATAATATAATATAAATAAAATAGAAATTAAAGAGAATAAAATATTTATAATTTAATATTAACCGAATAATATATTTTCTTTTTAAATTTAACTCGGACTATTTTTTTACTTAATATAATATCCGAGTCGAATACTTTATATACTACAAAATTTATAAATAAATTATATTCGTTATATTATAATACCTTCTACCGAGAGTTATTTACTAACGAAGACGAGGTTATAAAGAATATAATTATTTATTCCTTTACCGACCTCTATATCGTTAATAATTACGATATTATATATTATTTATATTTAGAAGAATTAACGTCTAGTATACCCGGTTAATAAATTATAAATAATTACTAAATATAATAATTAAATATATAATAAAAGAATCTAAACATTCTAGAAATAACTATTAATAACGGGTATTAAATTATAAAAACTATATTATCTAAATTAATATCTAGACCGAATTTAGCCTTTATATTAATTTAATTTTATATATAATATATGTTCTTAAGGGTAATCATTATATATTAATTTCAAAATACTTTATATATTAAATAAATATAGAAATAAATACGATATAAAAGTCTTTAATTTCTATTATTTATTTTAATCTATTATTTTATTTAGTTATTAATAGTCGTTATCGGTTTATAATATTATATTTATATTAAATATAAAGGGCGGAGCTATAAACTTTATATAAAAAAATTAAATTTATAAATCGTAAATTACTCGGTTTATAATTTAAGATTTATTAAAGAAAGATATTAATTTTAGGAAAAATTAATTTAGTTTATAATTTTTAATTTAAATAACTTTTATCGTCTAGAATAAAGTAGTAATTATATATTTTTTTATTCTTTTAAGATAAGCGCGTAACCCGCTCGTTATATTAAATATCGAAGGATTATATCTAGTTTATATCGAGATTAATATTACGGAAAATATAAATTAAAGTTACTTTAATCCTAAAAATATATTTAATAGATAAAAAAAAGCGATTTCTTTCTCTTCTATAAATAACTAGATATAATCTTCGTCCTATTTAGTTTAATATACGGATAAGTTATATTATAAAGATTTACCGCGGTAATATTTCTCTAACCCCTATATAAATATTATTACGAGTTTTAATTAAGGCCGAAGACGATATATAATTAAAATATTAATCTATACCTTTAAAGCCTTAACGTAGCGGCGAGGTAATAAATTAATTATTAAAAATAAAATCTTAAATAAATTAAAACTAGTATCTATTTATAAATTATAATTTTATATATATTTACGATTTTATAGTTTATAACTCGGCGATAATAAACTCGTCGAGATAATAAATATAAATATTATTCTTTAGATATTGATTTTACTCCCTTTATTTCTCTTTAATTTAATACTATATAATCTTTATTATTATTATATTAAGAATTCACGGAGAGCTCGTTATTTATTATTATTAGACCGTAGATTCGAGTATATATTAAAAGATTTAATATAATATTAATTATATAAACTTTATTAAAATAATTATTAATTATTAATATAAATAGTAGTTTACTAGCCTCTTTAATAGTTAATATAATTTCGTAATACTCCTTTTATACTCTTTTATAGATTCGTAACTATTTTTAATAACGTTCTTTTTATCGAATATCCGTAATAAAGTAACGGATTTATCTTATTTAATAATAAGGAAATTTAATAAACTCGACCGTACCCTCGAAATTCTTAATAAAAGATATTTATTTAATTTCGATAGAATTAAGATTTATTTTTGTTTTATTTATAACCGCCTTTTCTATAACTTTATATAGGTATATATAAACGAGTATATTTATTACTCTTTAACCTATATCCTTAACTTTAAGAGATACTATATATTTAATAAACGAATTTTAATATTCTTATAGTTATTGAATTAACCCGATTATAGTTACGTATTTCTTTAAAATACGAGTTTATAAAGTTATTAAAAAACTCTATATAAAAAATAAACTTTAATAGTATATTAATTTAGGCCTTTAATATAGTTCGGATTTTTTGAAGTAATTTTTCGGTAATATTTTTAAAACTCGCTCTTCGATCTTGTATTTAATCTTTCGAATAAATTCGGCGGCTTTACTCTCTTTAGTTTTAATTTTATAAAACTCGTTTATAAAAATTTATTTTATATAGAAGTTATATTTAAAATTAATACTCTTATTATATAATTTTTTAAACTTATATCTTATATAAATAGAAATTATAAATAATTATTATACTCTCTTAACCGAGCTTTATACTTTTATTAGAGTTATAATATAATAACTATATATTCTTATAAATAAATTACTTATTAATAATATAGTAATATATTTTATTAGAATAAATATACAAGTATCTAAATCTTAAAATCTTATTATTCGTATTAATTTATTTAATATATTATTTTAATTAATTATTTATAATCTTTACCTAAATAATAATAAAAGTAATATTTATTTTAGGAAGAAAAAAGCGTCTTTATCTTTATATATACTAGGGTAATTAATAATTAATAGGTCTATAAAAAAACGGATCTTTTAATTTATTTATAATTTTATTTCGTATAGAGGGTATTTATTATAATAAAAAGAGTCTTTAAAATCCTTAAAAATCTTAAACTCTTTAATAAAGAAAGAATTATATTTATATACTATATTTTAATATTCGAGAATACGGGAGTAGAAAATTATAAATATCTAAATCGACTCGGATATTAATATTATCCGAATTAATAATAATATTAGAAAAGATCTAGAGTTAAATACAAACTTTATTAAAAATTTTATTATTATTATTAATAGTTCCTTTATAACGGGAAGCCCGCCATTTTCTCTAAAAACGTTATATAATTAATAAATACTTAGTTTAGGGGTTAATATCTTATTATCTATTTTTTATAACTTTAATAATTATATAATTTATTTATAGATTTATAGATTTATTATCGCTTTTTAATTAGAATAATTTATTTGTATATATTTATATTATATCCTTTTATTAAAATTAGTCCTCTTCGTTAATTATAATAAAATTACGGAGTAAATAAATTATAATTAAATTAAAAAATAAAATATAAAAAATTCACGGAGTTTCCCGCTCGTCTTTATTTATAGATATTATTTTTATATCTACGACCCTCGTCGTAGTTATTTTTCCTATATTAATATTATATAAGAACGGGTCCCTAGTCTAATATAATTTATTAATAATTAAATTTTACGTTATTTTTTCCTCCTCTTCATCGCTTAATTTATAGTTTAAAAGATATCTCGATAGAGGTTTAAAGTCGCTTAATTAAAGAAAATAAAGACGGATCCGGTTAAGAATATTTTTAGACCGTAGGAGATAGTATAAAAGACTTTTTTAAATTTTTATTAAAAAGATATAAACGCTTTTAATCTAAAGATTTTCTTTTTATATAAGAAAAATATAGGTTTTTATAATATACTAGCCGATCGTTATCTCGGTATCTTTTATTAATATTATTAAATCTATTAATTAATACTTTAACTATTAAATAAAGTAATTTAATTAATAGAGAAGTTTATATACGATATAGAGGGGGTATTAAAGACTATTATATTTATATATATTAACTAGTATATCCTATAGGCTCTTATTATATTAGATATTTATATATTTACTACCGGTAGAATACTAGAGTTTATAATAACGTAGAATATTCTATTTATTCTAGAAAAACTTCGATACTAAAATATAAATTATTTTATTATAGTTAAACTAGAACTATACTATTTTATCGTTATTCTTAATATTATTTTTCGCGATAATATTAAGCCGAATTTGTTAGAATATAAAAGTATAGGACTATTTAGTAACTATTTAGTAAATAAATATCTAATAATATTTAATATTAGGGTCTTGTATATATATTCGCTCTTATCCTCTATAGATAATTAATTAAGAACTATTTCTACCTATCCTATATTTAATAGAATTTATTTAATCTAATTATCGCGGCTATACGAGATTTTAAGGAGAATCTATTTAGGATTCATAAATATTCGAGGGGGCGAGAGGCGATTTCTTATATAAAGTTTATTTTCTAAATAATTATTTTCGGTCCTTTAAGCTTTAGAATATAAGGATTTATATAACTCCTCGAATTCTTATTTAAAGCTATTGAATTATAGTAGGTAGAAATACTTTTTAATTAATTATCTATAGAGGATAAAAGCGAATATACGTATAAGTCTCTAATATTAAATATTACTAAATATCTATCTACTAAATAGTTACTAAATAATTCTATACTCCTATATTCTAATACTTTTACTCGAACGAAATCCTCTATTAAGAAGTCTCTAAAATAACCTCGTATTCCCCCTATTTTAAAATCGTTATAATAAATTATAAAGGCCAAAACTATAATTATAAAAGTTAAATTATAGGTTTAAATTATAATTAATAAAAACTAAGTTATAGAGTCAAGTTACGTCGGTAGAGGCTAAAGGAGAAAATTCCGGTTTTTAATAAAATATAGTATTTTGAAAATTTTATTTAATAATTAACTTATATACGTTAAATTTAAATAGTAACTAGATCGGGATATTAGTAAACGATATAAATACCACGAGAAGATTATTAGAAATAGTCGGATACTATAAGGTTCTACGGGGAAGTAATTATTAAAGGTATAAAAACTATCTACGATACTATAAAGACCTTTAAATACTACGGGTATAATAATATATAACTATAATAAATATTTAGAGGATATTCTAGCGATATATAAACTTATTAATAAGGGTTATAAGAGATAATAAGTTAAGAGACGATCTTATCGTCGCCGCGTATAATATAAAAGTACCTAGAGCGATTTAGGATATATCGTTATATGTATAGACGCGATTTGACTGAAATTAGGAGAGTATACTCTATAAGAGCCTTAGATAGGGCCTTAAAAGTTTAGTAGTATTCGATATAGTAGTTATTAATTAATATTAATTTGAATATTAATATTTATTATTAATTAGGTTATTAAGATATAGTCTATAGAGTCTCTAGATAAACTTATAGAGCCTCTAGATAAACCTATAAAGCCGCGTTTTAATATTTATAAATATAGGATAACTTTTATAAAAGCGTAAATAAACTCCTATAAAAGCGTTAATAAACTTTTATAAAGTCGTATTTATTATAAGTTTAAAGTTATATAAAAGATATTAAATTTAATTTTAAGAAGAGCCTTAATTAGATTATTAATAATCTACTCCGTAATCGAAATATAACGGAACTCGATTTCGTTTACTACGACTTTTTCGCGCTAAAAGTAATACTAGATCGTAATATATTTAATATAGTTATAATCCTAGGGGTTTTTAACTAGGGTTATAATACCCTAATTATTATAAAAAATAACTATTATAAATATAAAATAAATTAGTAGAGCGGAGTAGGTAGCTAGTATAAATAGTATAATAATAAATACTATTAATATATACTAGCTTAAATCTCTACTAGAATAAAGTATATATATAATAAATATTAATTATTTAAATAGCTTTTTAAATTAGATAACTTCTTTAATAATTTAAATCTAACCTACGTATTCGGCTTTATAGGATAATAATATAATAATCGGTTAATATTTAAACTACTAGTTAATAACTATACTACCGAGATTAAATATATAGTTAGAGGTAGAATACCTATATATTATAATTACCTATTTAATTAATATTAATATAACTCTCTAATAGAGCGAGTTAACCCTAGAAGACTAACTTTAGGTATAATAGACTATTGAAATATACTATAACTCGGTATATTACGTGACTCGGTCACGTAATCTAGAATCTATATATAAATTCTCTATAGTATATAGTCTTATACATTCCTATAATTCTATAGAATAATTAAATATTCTTTTATAATTTTAATAAGTTATAAACCTAATTCGTATAATAATTATTCTAGGGTATAGATACTCTATATCTAATTAATATACCTACCTATTTATAGTATAATTAATAATAGTATTTATAGTCTAATTTATATCGGTAAATTTTAAAAACTTTTATTAAAATCTAAATTACCGCCCGCGCGGATAGGGCTAGTAGTATTTTATTAGTAATTTTTCTAAATAAAAGTTATTAATAGAATACTACTAGTAGCTCTAATTTACGGATAGAGCTACTAGTATTCTATTAATAGATTTAGTAAATTAAGAGTCCGGGTAGATTGCTTTTAATAAATTTAATAACTCTAAATTAATTTTAACCGGATTAGTAACTTTAATAATTTATATATATTATTAATATATTAATAGTAGCTCAGCCCTATAATAGGGCTAAAATAAATAAAGTTCTATAATCGATATTATTAACGATAACGACTCTTAGTAATAATTATTAACGCTAGCGACCTACCGGGCCCGGAATAATAAGTTTTAACGAAAATTCTTATAGAGGCGTCACGTAGGTATATCTAAAGAATATATATATATATATTATAATATATCGTATACTATAGCGTATACCTTGGCGTATATCTTAGTATATACTATAATTGTATATACTATAGGGGGCTTGCGTCTAATATTTTAAAAACTACTACGGGGGGTATATATTATATACTATTTAAAATACCTCTACGTATACTATTCGTATACTATTTAATAGTATACGTAAGCTACGTACGCTATTATATATACTATAGAGTATATTATAGCCTATACTATAACCTATACTATAACGTATATTAATACGTATATAAATACGTATATTATAGGGTATATAATAGGCTTATTCGTCTAATATTTAAATTATTAATAATTTATCGAGTTACTAAACCTATTAAATTTATTAATAGTAAATACTATTTATTAATAAAACCTCTAATTTACTAATTCTATTAAACCTCGGGTCGGTATTTAATATAAAGTTTTAATATAAATTTATAAATAGTTTTCTAATAGGGCTAATAGCGCTTAGAGTATATTAATTATTATTTTTTAAATTTATCGATATACTCCTACGGAGCTAAACGACTACTATATTATAATATATAATATACTATAATCTTTAAATAATGAGTAAGTTTATTAGATAATAGTTACTAGTCGTCGGGGTATATAGTATAAAATTTAATAAAAAATTAAAACGAATAGGCTAAATTATAATTTATCGTTTTTATAATTAATTAAGATTATACTCGTTAACTAGCCCCTAGAATAACGCCTATTTCTAAAAAAAATATTAATACTATATAAAGATTTACCCTTATCTACGATAATAATACTAATTATTTAAATACTATTTCTATTAAAATAGTATATATATTAGTCTCGTTAATATTAATAGTACTCTACTAACTTCTACCTCTTAATTCTATAAAACTACCTCCGATTTAATTAAAAATTTAAATAACTTTCTTTTAAGCCTTAAAAACTTTTTAATTCCTAAATCTACTATCGATCCCTATAGATCCTATCTATTCTATCGATCTTAATAGTTAATTATTATTATTACGCTAGGAGCGCCTAGAAAATATCTAAATTCAGTTAAAAAATAATTATTTAGGGCGTTAATACTATTAATTATATTAAGAGTACTTAGAAGAGATTTATATCTAATAATAAACCGGCTATTTAGGGTTTTAACTCTATTAGTTACGTTATTTCCCCGTAATTATTCGTTATTAATAGTTATTATCTTTAGGGATAAATACCTATATAATAATTATAAATCCCGCTATTAATAAGATAATAAATCCTATATCCAAATTATATTAAATTTATCCTAACTCGTCTAGTTATTATCTAGTCTTTTATTTTAACCTAATTATTAAAGTTTATTATCGCTCTATATATATATTTCTCTTATTTTATTTCCTTGAAGTTAATTCTACTATTTTCGATAGTAATAATAATTATAATAGCGACTATTAAGACCCCGAAGACCCTCTATCGGAAGAGTCTAATTTAGGCGCTAATATTAAATTATTTAAATTATTAAATAATATTAAACTCTTTAACCTTAAAGCTAGAACTAAATTTAAAATATTTATATATCTTTATTTTTATTATCTTTATCTTTATTATCCGATTTATCTTTAATATTATCGTCTCTTAAATTATTAAATATATTCCTACTATAATAAATATAATAACCCCGTCGGTTTCTACCGGTAGTTTCCTTTTTATATCGATTATAGTCTTCGATACCCTAAAGTAGTATTTTAAATAACTCGAGGGTATTACCGATTTCTTTATCCTTAATAACCTTTAGCCGGAAAATCTAAACTCCGCCATTAATACGAAAATATATATAATTATCCGAAACCGACTCGGATATATCGGTTATTAAAACGTTAAAGATTTAATTTAATTAAATAAAATCCTAGATTAAGTTATAAGAAACTTTAAATTTAAAGACTCTAATATCTATATTAAATTAATATATTAATTATATACTATATCTTTAGGTAGTAATATTATTAAGAATATAATTAACTATATTAAATAATTTTAATAAACGGATTTTATAATCGCTAATTTTAAGATATTATTTAAATTATTCTAAATATATTTAATCTAGCTTTACCTTATAAGGCTAGGAGATCTCTATACTATATTCTAAATATTATATATATAATTCTATACTTTTTATAATATAAATATATATATCTTTAAAGAGGTAGCCCTAACTACTATAAATAATAAAAAACGAATATTTATATAGGAAACCCTAGTTATAATAATTATAACTAAAGATCGACCTCGATAAAAAAGAAATAAACTTATTAAACTTTATAAAATATATAACTCCTATAAGGAATTAGGGAAGAAGTACTAGTACTTTAAAACTAAATATTAATACTTATATCCGGAATAAAAACCCGATAAATTTAAGACGGAAACTAAAAAGATAGTTTATTTAATTAATAAAAAACGAAAGTTATTTAAAATAAAAGAGGATAACTTTATTTATTTTATAAATAACCTAGCCTATTTAAAAGAACCGTCCGATAATTATTTTATTCGGGGTATATTAATATTAATAGTAATAACCTTGAAAATAAATATCTTTTATTAATATATTATTAATAGCGGATATACCCGAAACTCGGTTATAAACTAGTATAATTTTATTAATATACGGCCCTATTCCGGCCTATAAGTTAAAGAAATTAAAAATTATATATCTACTCTATATAATATTAAAACTATTAAATTTTAATATAATATTAATAATACTAAACGTACCCTTTTTATATCCGGTATACTATATATATTTAATATAAAGGTAAATTTATTATCTATAACCTACTTTTTAGATATAAAAACGAAATTTAATCTTTTTAAATTAAAGAGTCAAATATTCGTTTAAAATACTATTTTTATAATTTATTATATATATAAATTATTCGCTCTAAATTTATAGTAATTATTAATAATTTTAAATATTTATAGTATTCCTCGCGTCTTTACGAAATAGTATTAATATATTTATATAGGTTATATAAAGTAATAAAATATTATTAAATTACCTTTAATCGTTTTAGAGGTCGATTTTATTTACGAATTTAATAATAATTATATTTATAAGAGTTATATAATAGGCCGCTAGTAGTCGGCTTTATATAAAAGCAAATATTAATTAAGAAAGTTCTTATTAAATTTTATTTATAATAACCTAATCGGCCCGTTAACTCTTATCGGGTTTAAGAGCTATAGGTATTTTAAAATCTAGAGATATAATAAGATTAAATATACCGAAATTAACCCCTTAATATTTAAAAGTTAAATATTCGAGTTATTTTAATAATTTAAAACTAAATATAAACGTAGCGACCGGAAGATCTATTATTTATATATTAATAATAATAACGAATATATCTTTAAAGAGTCTTAAAGTTACTTAAAAGATAAGGGGATTATATACGAGTTTATAATACCTAGAAATCCCTAATAAAACGGTAAATTAGAGTATTTTAGTCGTATTATAATAATTAGACTTTATCTTTTAATTATTAACTCTAGCCTCCTACGTAGTTTATAATTTAAATTTATTTAAATAATTACTTATTTTATTATTTATAAACCCGTTATTAAATTACTTCTTTCGCCGATTAAAAATTTCTCGGGCCTACGCCCGGACCTCTTTTATTTATATATTATTAATTTAATAACCTAGGCTATAAATCGGAAATAAAAAAAACTTCTCGATAAAAATATATAATATTTTTTATAAAATATAAGGGAAATTATATCTTCCGGCTATAAAATCTAATAATAAAGAAAATAATTTATTTAAACTTTTATTATATTTAAGAAAAGCGCCCTCGATATATTTTTAATTAAGATAATAATTTATTAACTCTTAATCCCCTTATTAAATACTAGTAATATATAACTTTAAAGGAGAAATAAAACGAATCTATTATTATTAATATTATTTAAAATAATAAGGCGTTTATATTAAATTTATTTTCTTTTAATATCTTTAATACTCCGTTAATTTCTACTTTTTCTAATACTCTTTCTAATATTTTCTCTTTTAATAATATACTAGCCGGTAACTCCCTAACTATAACTATATAAATCGAATTTATTAATCGGGTTATTAAGGATTACCTTAATCTCGATTTATTAAAATATCGATTATTATCGCTAGAATCATTTCGCTTATTAATATTATTTTTTTAAATTATTAATAATAAACCCTATAACCTAAATCCTATATAAAGATTATTCGGGGTAGTCGTAGAATTAAATAATAATTAATAATAAAAAAAGAACTAAAATTATTTATTTAAAATAATATATAATCGCTAGTCAAATTCCTAACTATAAGGAAAACTCTTACTAGTAAATAAATATTTATTTTTAAATAAGGCCTAAAAATAAAAGAGATTCTATAATATAAAATATACTAAATAATATAGGGTTTCGAATAATATAAAGGTCTCGATTATTATAAAATCTTTATATTAGTAGTTAAATTAATAAATTATAAAATTATCTTTACCCTAATAACTACCTATAACTAGGACGTTAAATAAATAAATATTAAAACCGCTTTTTTATATAAGGTTATTAAAGAAGAACTCTATATAAAATAATCTATAAGAGCGAGCCTAAACTTATTAATATATAAATTTAAAACAATTTTATATAGGTTAAAATAAACCCTTAAAATATAATATAAAATCTTTATTAAATTCCTTCGGTCTTTAGCCTTTAAATTAATTAATATTAATTTTAATATCTTTATTAATCTTAAGATAAATATTATTATTATTATTTATATAAATAATCTTTTTATTATCGGCCTAAAGATCGCCGATATTAATTTTATTAAATTAAAATTAGATAATCGTTTTTAAATAAAAGACCTCGGCCTATATATCTTTTATTTAAGAATAGTTATTTTATACGACCGCCCTAATAGGACTCTACGGCTTAATTAAATTAAGTATATTAAATAAATCCTAAGAAGATTCGATATATAAGAGTATAAATTATAGTTTACCTCTATAAATACCTTTATTAAACTTTATAAAATAAAGGATAATTATATTACTCCTATAATATTCCGCCTTAGGTACTAATTCGTAGTAGGATTATTTATATATATTATACTAGGCACTCGCCCTAATATAATATATATAAGATTAGTAATTAATCGGTATAAATCAAACCTAATTAATATTTATTAGAATATTATTAAAAGGATTTTTTAATATTTAAAAGTTATTATAAATTACCGCTTTATATATAAAGGACCCCTAAATTAGGTATCTAGATATATTAATATTAATTAAATAAATAATTATAATACCCGTTATTCTACCTCGGGATATATATTTAATATTAGTAACGATATTATTAATTAGTCTTTAAAGTGTTAGCCTATGGTCGTGTTATCGACCTATAAGACTTAATATATTAGGTAGATTTAAACTTTTAAAGAAATTATTTAACTACGGAATTTATTTACTTAATTATCCGAAATTATTATATAAATTATAATTATCTATTATAATAACTAGGGTATTATAATCTTTATAAAGAACTCCTAGTTTCATACCCGAACTAAATATATTAATATTAATTAATACTTTATTCGGGAAAAAGTCGTTAATAGTTAAATCGCCCTAGAATATATCCCGATTAATGAATAAATAACCGACGGCCTTATAAAGGTCTTAAATAAGGATAAATTTAATATATTTTATTAAACCCTAGGCCTAGAGGCTCTCTAAGAGTTTATCTAGTTATTATAATATAACTAAAATACTATTAAGACCGCGGGTATATTATTAAGATTAATAAATACCTAGTCTAGCTCCCGTTTCCGCTATACCTTATTTTTAATTATATAAAAATTAAGTAATAAGTCCTTAACTACTATTTATTCACCGTTATTACTTTATATTTAACGTATAATATAAAATTCTAAATATCTTACCTCTTTCGTATATTTAATCTTTATTATTATTATAGTAAAAGTTTAAAATTTAACCGTTAATATTAAAAGTTATAGTTACTTTAAGTTTATTAATACCTAGTATAACTCTAGATCCTTCTAAACTTTATAGCGATATTTTAGTAATTAAGTTATCCAAATTTTTAATATATACGTAATCTTTTATATTAATATATATATATTCTCGCCCTTTATTATTTCTTATAAGGGATAATAAAGTTAACTAGTCTAAAAACTTACTAAATCTTAAAGGGCGCGACTATTATAATAAACTTTATAAATAAATACCCCGAGTTATTAATTATTTAACTCTTTTTACTATTTAAACTAAATTATAAATTAGTACCGGTACTTAATTTATAGCTATATAATATTACTAAAATACCGCTATTTTTATTAACTCTAAAGACTACGGTAAATACTTTATTATCTATAATTATATAGTTAATATAGGTTAAGATTTCGATTAATTATATTTTAAATAATTTATATTTATAACCTAACTCGTATTTATTTAAATATATCATAGGGTAGATAATTTATAGTATAATAATAACGGTTATATAACCTTAAAGCTACACCGCTATATTCTTTATATTATTATTTAGATTTAGTTATTCTTTAAATATTTAAAGTCCTTATTCTAAAATCTCTAAAATTAACGCTTTTAAAGATTCGCTTATATTATTTATAAATAAACGTTATAGTATTTTATTCGTATAGGCGCTTAGCGCCTATAACTACCCCCTATAATAACGTTTTTTATAATATTATCGTCGGGACTTATCTATATCCCGCTTAACTATAATAATTTACTCGTAGTATCGTATTTATCTATATAGTCCGTACGACTATATTTTAACTCATAAATAGTATATATATTATATATTAAATAAAATTTTCAAATAACCGTATTTTATTAAAATTAGGAATATTTTATATAGGTAGACGGGATTTTCATTATATAAAAACTACTTACTATAATTACCCGGCGTTCACTTTTCTATAGTAATAAAATAGCGTTCGAGTAGGAGTATTAAAATATACTAAGGCTTAGTATATCACGTAACTTAATTATATAAGTTATATAATCTAGTATCTATATATAGATCCTCTATAATATATAGTCTTACGTATTCTCATAGTTCTATAGAATAATCAAGTATTCTTCTACAATTTTAACAAATACCTCGTTTTTTATTTTTTTCTTTTTTAGTATCTTTTCTATTTCTTATTCGTTCGTACTATTATTAATTCCGGTAGAGGTATATTAAGAATCGAAATCTCGCTTTATTATTAATAATATAACTCTAGAAGCGATATATAAAAAATATTATAAATATAATAACTAGTTAATAATACTAAGCGGTGTATTTATATTCCGATAATATCTAAAATCTTAAATAATCTAATTACTTTATAAGAGAGCTTCTTATTTAGTTATTTTTATATTAAATTTTTGATTAATAATAATATAAGATTATTTATATTAAATGATTTCGATTTATATCTTTTATTATAATTATATTACTACGCCTCGACCGTAATAATATAAACTCTTATTAAATATTCTTTTAAATTATCTAATCTTTTAATTCTTTTTATATTAATAATATTTCTCCCTTATATATCTCGCCCTCTAGACGCGATTATAAATAATATTTATTTTATTATTATATACTACGTATTATAATATTTTTATTTTATTATAAATAAAAATACTACTTAATTATTTTACTCGCTTAAAAAAAGGTTCTTAAATAATATTTTAAAATTTAAACCTAGCGTTTTATTTAATTATTTATCTATAAATAAAAGATAATATTTAGGAGTCTATTAATTTTTATTAAATAATATACCTCCGATTAAAATATATTTATAAAAATAGAATCTTTATTAAAAAAAATCCTATTAAGAACTTTAAACTTTAGGATTATTTCTTCGAATATTAATTTTATTAATCCCATAGAGTCGATCGTTTTAATAATTAAGATATATTATAATATCTTTATAGATTTATTTATAACTATAAGGATTATATTATAAACGTATTTATATCGTTTATTTAGAGATATATTAATAATAAAATTTATTATAATTTACTTCTACGGCCCCGTAGGATATAGTAGAGAATTAATCTCGTTATAAAAATAGTATCGATATATCTTATATATATATTAAATTAAAATTAAAAGTTAGAGACCCGTTAATATATATCGTATATATCGGCCTTAAAAGTACTCTAAAAATATTTTTTAATAAATAACTTCGTTATTTTCTTATTATTAAAATACCTCGCTAAAATATCGTTATAATATTATTCTAATAACTCTTCGCGGACTAATATTTCTTTAGGTATATAAATCTTATTATTATATTTAAAAATTAATATAAAATTTAAAATTAATACTCCGGCGGAATATTAATTATCCGTTTATATAATTTCTACGATTTTTATATACGAGAAGGAATTATTCTTTTATAAAATATAAAATATTTTAATTATTAATAAACTTTTAATATTATAAACCGTTTCGTAAAATACTATTAATTTAATAATAATATATAGAATAACTAATTTATAGTCTATAGTTCTAGCGATAAAGTTAGATAATTCGATTATTATATTGTAATTAATTCAAATAAACGTTTTATTTAAACTTTTTAGAATTTCTTATTTAAATATTAGTTCCTTAGGCCTAAACAAATATACTACCGAAGAATATATCTTTTTTATAATAAGCCTTAACGAGTTTAATAATATAAATCTTACGTATATTAAGTTTTATATAATATCTACGGATATACTACGAAATATTAACGAAGTATTATTTATATCTAGATCTTTTATATCTACGATTATATTTTATATTATAATAAAAATAAGGCCTTAATTAATACCTTCTAAATATAATTATTTTTATTATAATATAAATAATAAAATATTATAAAGAGTTATCGGCTAGATTAATCTTCTTAGAATAATACGAAATTAAAAAATTAAAAGATAAAAATCTTATTACCTAATACGTTTAGCGATTATTTAATTATTTAATATTTATAAAACTCTTTAAGTTATTATAATCGATTAAGATTTCTATACTATATAAATTATTTTTAAAGTAGTATCGTTATTATTTAAATATTATAATAATTATAAGGAGCTCTTTATTAGTAAAAATCTTATATCGAGTTTTTAAACTTTATATCTTACGAGACTAGAAAATAACGGGATATTATTTATTATTATTTTATAATTATATTAAAATTATAATTATAATAAAATTAGAAATATTTATTTTAATCCGAATTTTTAATTCTAGATTAAAGTATATAAAAATAGGTATATATATAAAAAAATCGTAAAATAAATAAAATATTTACTACGCCTCTTTAGTTTATTTAAATGAATTATATTTTTTATTATTTTATTAATAGGCCTATTATCTACGAATAATAATAAATAAATTAATAATAAAAATTAATAAAGCCTAAAAATACTTATATATTATAAAAGAACTTTCGTTTTAACTAGAACTAAATTATATTAATTTTATATTCGTTTATTAATATACCTTCGATCTTTATAATAAATTCTAGAAATTTAATTAACCGAGTAAAGAAGTCGTATTTCTTAAGATTTACGAATAGAGAATTTTTTCGAAGGCGTTCGAGTATTTATTATATATAATTAATATACTCCTTTTTTAAATTTAAATAAATCAGGATATTATTTTTATAAATAATATAAAATATATTTATTAAACCCGCTAACGATTTATTAATATAAATTTAAAAAATAATAAATATATTCGTTAAATTAAAAGGTATTACTATATATTTGGAAAGATTATATTATATATAAAATATTATCTTTTATTTATCGCCTTCCTTAATTTTTATTCGATAATAAATATCTTTTAAATTAAACTTCGTAAATTATATAATATTATTTAAGCGGTCTAGCGTGTTATTAATTAAAGATAACGAATAATAATTTTTAATAATAATCTTGTTAAGACCTCGGTAGTTAATATATAATTATAATCCGTTATTTTTCTTTAAAATAAAAAGAATAAAAGCTTTTACGGGGTTAACGGAGTATTTAATTTAACCCTTTATTAAAATATTATTTAAATATCTCTTTAATTCCGTTAATTTAAAATTTAATAAATTATAAAAGGGCCTATATAATAGGTTACTCTTTATATTAATAATATAATCGCTATTTTTATATAACGATAATCGACCCGTCTCTTTATCGGAAAAAATATTATTAAAATTTATAAATTCGTCGGAAAGCGTAGGCGGTACGATAATATAATTATTAAAAGATATTATATTAATAATAATATCGTCTTTCTTAACCTCGTTTTTATTAATAGGACTTTAATAAAAGGGACTAATCTTAATATAAATTAATATATAAATAACTAACTACGTTCTTAATAATCTTATAAAATCTTTAAATAATTTTAATATATATATATTCGGCGCGATACCGAACTATTAGATATATATATTATAATTAATTTAAATCTCTTTCTTTTTATAACTAGTATATTTATAATAATAAACGAGTCTTTTTTATTAATAAAATAAAAGATATTATTATACTCTTTAGTTTATCTTTATAAATCGGTTAATTAATAAGTAAAATTATAAATAATATAGTAATAAATAGATTATTTATTTATTTATTTAAAAATTAGTAGCGGCTCGCTCTCGAGACACTTTAAATTATATTATTATATAATTTTTTTATTAATAATATTTATCTTAACTCCTAGATCTTTATATATTTTAATATAAATAATTTTATATCGATATTAATTAGGTTCGTAATAACTTCGTTATCGATATTTATATTCGGTCGGATTTTTATTTCTTTTTACTCCCTCGGGATAAAGATTTCCTTAAAAATTTATTATTTTTTAACTCCGCGGTATAATCGCCGATATAATTAATAACCTTTATATTCTTCTCTAGATATTTATTAGAGTAGTGGCCGAACTTATAATAATTAAAATATTGAATATCTTTAAATTCTTATCGCTCTCGTGCGTCGTATATATTTTATTTATAATTTTATAATTATTATTATAAATCTTATTCTTTAGTATTAGATTTATTTTTATTATCTCTATCTTTAACTCTCTTTTATACCTTTTCCGAGGTTTTAATTAATTATTTTAATTATTATTTTGTATCTTAAAGTCCTAATTAAGATTATATTTATAATATACTATAAACGATATAAATTCGGTTCGTTTAGTAGGAATACTTTAGGCTCGATTAATTTCGTTTAGAATATTAGATTTTAAGCAGGTTATTAAATAAGTTTTTTATTATTTTTTATTATAAGGAGGTAGTTCGGTTTTTAGAATATTAAAGTAGGTATTAAAATTTTATATTAATTAATTATTCCTTTAATATATATATTAATATTTTTGAAATTTATATTTATAACTTAATTCAAATAGTCCTCGATTATATTAAATAAATAATCCGAAAAGAAATATTTATTAAATAAAGTTCTTTAATTTATTTTATAATTTTTTAATTTACCTCTTTAAATAAGGTATTATATATAAAATCTTTTTTTCGTTTATTTAAAAGTTTACGGGCGTTAAGCGGAATATAATCTCTATATTATAAATTTATTCTTAATAAATTTTACGGATTTTTAATATAAAAATCCTATAATTTTAATAGTTGTAAATTATATTAATTTATATTAAACCCGATTTAATTACGATTTATCGTCGGGCCGTTTTTATTTTTTATATTTAATTTTTAAAGATTATTTTTAATTTCCTTATCTCCTTTACCTACGATAATATATTATATATTTTCGATATTTTTTTAAACTATAATAATAAAGGCCTTTTTTTTAAGGGCTTTCTATTTATATTTTAATTTTATAAATTATTAATCTACCGTTAAATTAGTATTATTTAATAAATCTTTTATATTTTCGTTTAAAATATTAATTCTTTATATCTCGCCTTTAAAATAATTATTTCTAAAGAGGTTTTTTATATTTCTAATAAATTATTATTTAAGAAGGTTAAAAGAGATTAAAATTATTAAATTATAATATCTAAAGTATTTATAATAATATAAAAATAAATACAAAATCTGAATAAAAAATAATCTTTAAGTTTAGATAATAAAATTAATTTTTAAAGAGTTAGAGTAAAGGCTCTAAATTTCTTATTCCTAAAAAAGACTCCGGAGTACCGGAAATTATAATATAATATTATAATATAATAGCGTGACTACGCCGTATACTATCTTTATAGGATTTATATATTATATTTAATAGCTACTATAAAGCTAGTTTTAATATAGTATAATACCGATTAAATAACGATTTTATAACGATTTTACAATTTTTTTAAACTTTAACTTTTAATAGTATCTAGACTAAGGCTAGGATATAGGATTATAAGTATTTTACTAAATTGTTTTTTAGCTTAAATTCCGAATTTTTAATTGAATTTTTATTAATATTACTTTATAGGGTTATAAAATTACTTTTAGAATTAAATCTAACTCTTTTATATAAACCTTAACTCTAACTCTAAAATCTTAATACTAAGATTTAATAAGGTTATAGAATACGTATTATGTACTAATTAAATAGCGATTAAATAGAATTATTTCTCCGGATTTATTAATATAGCCTAGTTTCCGTTTCCGCTATATTTTATTTTTAGTCGTATTATTTTAGGTAGTAAATAACCTAGTTATTATTTATTTACTACTACTATTTTATATATAATATATAATATATAGTATAAAATTACAAGTATTCTATCTTCTTCGTATATTTAATTCTTTATTATTACTATCGTAATAATTTAAAATTCAATTATTAGTATTAAAAATTATAATTACCTTAAGTTTAATTATATTTAATATAAACTTATATTCTTTTAAACGATATTTTAGTAATTGAATTATCCGAATTCCTAGTATATACGTAATCTTTTATATTAATATATATATATATACTCGTCTTTTATTATATTTTATATAAAATAATAAGGCTAATTAGTTTAAAGATTTATTAAATTCTAAAGAGTACGATTATTATAATAAACTCCGTAATTAAATACCTCGAGTTATTAATTATTTAACTCTTTTACTACCTAGATTAAATTATAAATCGATACTAGTACCTAATTTATATATATAATATTATTGAAATATCGCTATCCTTATTAAACCTAAAGAATATAGTAAATATTTTATTATTTATGATTATAAAGTTAATATAAGTTAAGATTTCGACTAATTATATTTTAAGTAATTTATATTTCTAACCTAACTCGTATTTACTTAAATATATTATAGGGTAGATAATTTAGAATAAAATAATAACGATTATATACCCTTGGAGTTATATTATTATATTCTTTATATTATTATTTAAATTTAATTATTCTTTAAGTACTTTATTTAAAACCCTTATTTTAAAATTCTTAAAACTAGCGCCTTTAAGGATTCATTTATATTAATTATAAATAAATATTATAATATTTTATTTATATAAATATTTAGCGCCTATAACTACTCCCCTATAATAATATTTCTTATAGTATTATTATCGAGACTTATCTATATCCCGTTTAATTATAATAATTTATTTATAATATCGTATTCGCTCTATATAATCTATACGACTATATTTTAACTTATAAATAATATATATATTATATATCAAATAAATTTTTTAAATAATCGCGTTTTATTAAAATTAGGAATATTATATATAATGTTATAATCAAGGTTCGTTTCGGATTTTAATAGACTTAGTATATTTAGTAAACTAAGAACTCGTTTATTACTCGACGTATTTTATAAAATAATAAATAAGTAAGCGCTAGACTATTTAATAGAAGTAAAGTATAATTAAATAACTAAATAGCGCGATTTATTTCTATTATATAAATAATATATTTTTTAATAGATAAAAGCTTCGTATTTAACTTCCCTTAAAACTTTAAATTATAGATTCTAAATATAAACGTTTTTTAAATTATTAATTAAATTTATTAAATTTATCTAGTTCTATTTAATTATTTATATAAAAACTATTATCTACTAATCTTTAATATTTCTTTTTAAGAGTATTAAGTTAGGTCTTATCGATATTATATTAAAATATTACATAAAGAGTCTTAATATTTTAAATATTTTTAGAATAAATACTTTAAGATTAATAAAGGTCTTAATTCTAAATACTTAAAATAGTATTAAAAAAGATAATATTATAAACGACGGGGACTATATTATAGTTTCTCGCTTTAATTAATATTATAAAAAGCGTTAAAAACTTAACGATTAATTTATTTAATTTTAATTATTCTTCGCCTTTAACGAGAGTGTTATATTAGTTAATAAATGAATAATCTTTATTATTATCTATATAAAAGGCAACGCGTAGAAATAAGTTAAACTATATTAAAAGTATTATATAGAAGAATTAAATAATATTAATAATTTAATAATAAAGCTTTAGATAAAGAATTTCTCTTAATTTAAAATTAAAATTCATCGTATATTTAGACTTTCTAACAAGAGTAATTTAGTAGTTTATATTATTTAATATTTAATATAACGAAGATCTGCGTCCGATTACTCGGTATAGTTTTAATACTATATAATATTAACGGATTAGGACGATACTATTTTTATAATAATATATCGACGAGGATTAAAAAATAATATTAAGGACGAGTTTATATAAATAAAAACGGATATCTAAGACCTCGATATATTTACAAAATAAATAATCGCGATCGACGATAAGTTATATAAATATATAATAGAGAAACTTTATAACGGAGGAATTAACGGATAAAGATATTTAGGAGTTTACGATAATAAATATAATTCGATTAATTATTATCGCTGTAAAAAATCTAACCCGTATATTTATATATTAATAGAACTCGATTTTACTAAAAAGAGATTTACGAAAGAATTTTAAAAAAAGGGTAAATAATAATATAAGGGAAAGAAAATAATAATTTATTATAATTATAATAAACCGGGCTATATCGCTAGGAACTATTATTCGAAAAATATAGTAAATCGATAATAATTAAATATATTTAAGAAGGAGATACCGGATAATATAATTAAATCCTCTAAAGATCTAGTATAAAATAATATCAAATTTAATAATTTATTAAAAAAATAAACGGATATTAAAGAAAAAATCGCTTAAAGAATTCGAGAATTCAAATAATTAAATAATAATAAAAACTCTAAAGGAAGACTTAAAGGAAGGATAAAAGTATAAATAAAATATAATAAGTTTTAAGGAATAACTTCAAATAATAAAAAACCTCGATAATTTTAAAATTTAATTTATTATATTAGAAAAGAAACCCGAAGAAAAGAAAAAAGAGAAAAGATAACTCTTTAGAATTAATTATACCTATAATAAATATTATCTACGATATAGAGAAATATATTAGTTAGTATATATATGCGAATATTATAAATATTATTATAATAATTTAAAAGAGCGAAAGTATATAGTAAAACCAAGATATTATTATAGTTAGTGGAATAATTACGTTAAAGATAATTAATTATAGTATTTAATTAAAAAGAGGGAAAACTAAGTCTTCCCGGGTTATAATAAAGATTTATTTTAATTATAAAACTAAACGGGTTATAATAAAGAATTAAAAAATTATAATTAAAACGAGTAATATTATTATTTAACCGAAGGATATAAAAGATATTTCAAGTTTAAAGAGTATTATAGATTTTTATCTTCGTCGGGAAAAGACTAGTCCTTTATATTAAAAATAAATATAAAGAGATTAATATATTAATGAATGAATGAATTAATTTATATATTTACTTTAGTAAAACTACTTTACTAATAAGGAGTTCCTCGAATACTCTCCTAGTAAAACTACTAGCGGCGCCTATTAACTATTAAAGAAACCTCGTTAATTAAAAACTCTAGTTTATTAATAATTTATTTCCTCTTTTTACTAGTTAATAGCCGATGATTATAATTATTTTAAAATATTATTTATCCTTCTCTCCGTTTCTCTTTTATTTTAGTTTTAAATTTTATTTACTTATTTTATAGGCCTATAGGCCGCTTTATTATAAATTTATTAAATAATAATTATTTACGGCCCTCCGGCTAGCGGCTTCTTTCTTTCTTCCCTCTTCTTTATAGGCCTAGGTATATTATTAGATCTTAACGATAATTTAGATTATACTAACTATTCTTTAATAAAAGAGAATTAACCGAGTTATCCTATTTTTATTATCTATCGCGCGGTTATATATATATTTTAGGCCTATATTAATATCTTCCTAAAATCGTATATATTTATTTATTTTATTAACTCCGTTTTATCCCTAACTAGTTCCGGGTAAAATAATAATATATACTTTATATTTTATTTCCTTTATTTATATTAGTAACTAGCGCTACGGACTATAAATATCTTTATTCGGTATAGGAACTTATTTAATCCGATTTTATTATATTTTAATTATATTATTATAGAGCTCTCGGTCTTTTTTAATTAATTATAATAATTAAATTAATCCCCGAATAAGTCTCCCTTTTAAGACGGGTTAATAACCTATATAAAAATTATTATTTTATAACTCTTTTATTTATTTAGTTATTATTAACGGGCTTAATTTTTTACCCTTTAATCGATAACTTTAATATTTTAATATTCTTCGATATCTTTGATTAAGTTTATTTAGTTTTTTCTCCTCCTTATAATTATAGTTACCTTATACTATTTTTTAAATCTTAAGGCGCGAAGTACCTAGGCTTTTTTTTTCGTTATTAATATTAAAAATACTTATTATTACCTACCTCCTCTACGCTAGAGTTTATTCTAGATTTATATATTTTTTATAGTCGTAATTAAATAGGTCCCTCGACTAGTTTAATATTATATTATTAGGCGGTTTAACTAGAGGTCGATTAATATAATTATTAATTTAACTTTAAATACTAGAATTAGGGTAATTTTAAATACTTTTAAGACCGTTTTAAAGTAGTTATTCTAAATAATTATTAATTTCTTTATATATCTCTTTATAGCCTCCGTCGTTCTCTTTAATTAATATTATATCGGAGCCGTAAATATTAATATTAACTTAATTATTATACTATATATTATTTTATATTTCGCGAAGGTAGCGCCCTATATCGAACTAGTTAATTACTTTATAATACGGCTTTAATTAATCGCCCTAGTTTTAATCTACGGTATAATCCCTATTTTAATTTTAAATCGACGTATAATCCTAAGACCTTAATACTCGCTTTAGGTTCGATAATTATATTCTTAAAATTTATTATTATTTCTATATTAAACTTCTTCGGCGTTTAGAATATATATACTAGCTTATACTTTTAGAGGGTAAATAACGTTTTATAAATAACTATTTATTTTAAATAAATATTATAAGCCCGTTTTAAATTCGTATAATTCTTCTTTATACTCTCGTTATAGGCGAGTAAATAAATATTATTTACGAATTCTTTAACCTATATAAGTAGGTTTATTTTAACGTATTTTAGAGATAACTACTTTAAGCGCCTTATTAAATATATCGAGGAGTATAATAAACCTATATAACTTTAACTCTAAATAATTACTTTTTTTTAATTTTTTAAGAATTATTATATTAATCTTTTTAAAATATACCTCGGGTAATATCTTTATCTAAAATAGGCCTAGAATAAATAGAGGATAACGTTTATTACTTCCGTTTTTATTATAATTTTTAAAAATCGGTTCGGGATTCTAATTATCCCTAATACCTTATCGGTAGCTAGGTATTATATTACTTTATATATTTTTATTTTAATTATTTCCTAGTTTATCTTAATAGGGTTCGGGTACTTTATCCTATTAATATTACCTAGATCTATTATCGGTAGGGGGGAGAAAAATACTCTTTATAAAAAATTTATTTTACCCTCGAAGTCTTCAATCTTTCCTCCTTTATCGTTTTTAATAATTAAGAATTAAAGGAGCTTTTTAAGGCGGTTATTTTTTTTCTCTTTTTTATTTTACGAACTTTTATATTCTCGTCGATTTTAATAAAACTTTATATATACTCTTTTATTAAAAGAATATTTTTACTCTTTAAATTATATATATTCTTTTATTATTTATTATATCTAGGGCCTCCCCCGTCTAGGTTTTTTAATTTCGTTTATACTCCTTTATTTATTTATTTACCTTTAGTAGAATATTAATATAACGGGAGTTTTAATAAAATTTAGCTTTTTAATATAGACGAGCCTATAAGATTATAAACTCGATAATTTTTTAAAAGCCTCCTATTATCTTATTTAAATATTAATTAATATTATTTTTACTCTTAAACTCTAGCTTCCCTAATATTTAATAAAGAGACTTTATACTTTATTATATTTCCTTTTAAATAGCGTTATCCTTAATTTTCTTTTAAATATAATAAATTCGTAATATTACTCTTTTTTATATTTACTCGAATTCCGTTATTATTAACCTATAATCGGAGTTATAATATAAGTCTTCGCGGATTATAAAGTTATTTATAGCCTAGTATACTCCTTTTATAAAAAATAATAAATCGATTATATTTTTATATCCTCGGGCTTTTTATATAATAATTAATTTTAATAATTTTAATTTTATTTCCCTCGACTCTATTATTCTTAAGAGATAGTCGGTTATAATATAATATATATATCGCCTAGTATTATTCTAGTTAAAATAATAAAGGTTAAAGTTTTTTAAAAAAATATATTCGTTTTCCTCCGCTAGCGCTTCCTCTAGTAATAGTAATATTAACGGATTATTAATCGAGGTATACTATATTAATAATAAGTTATATATATTATAGATTTATATTTTTTTATAATAAGAGATTCTTTAATTAATAACCTCCTTCTCTTTAATTTTATCCGACCGAGATTTTTTTTTATTCCTTCGCTTTTTTAATATAATTCTTAAAGAGTATAAATCGCCTCTATAATAAACTAACTCTTAATTATCCGTATCGATCCTTTTATTTATATAAAAGTATATACGGGTCTCTAGGCCTCCTTTATATACTAGGTAGAAATAATTAATATTATTATTATATAACGCCTAGGTAGTAGGGTTTTAATTAGGCTTTTAAATAATTATAATATCAATATCTTTAATTTACTTATTTTAGAGTAACTCTATTATTAACTTCGATTTCTTCTTAATATTATATTATACGACTTTAAGTTAAGTATTATAATTTATTATATATTAATATCGTATCCGTAAGTTCCTCGTTTATTTCCTAGTTATTTAATAGTATTAATTCTAGCCGGTTTTTATCTAATTAATCGAGTATTATTCCTAGGAGGTTATTTAGGACTTAAAGAATTATTTATCTAAATATTATTATTAACTTATTATTTTATCTCGGCCTCCCTGTTTTCTTAGGTATAATAATAATATTTTCGATTTTAATAATTATATTCGTTATTATTTTCCTCTTCTTTATACCTCTAGCCGGTACTAGTATAAATCTATCGCTAGTTAATTATACTTAGGAGCTTAAGATTATTATCCTCGATAATACCGCGAACTACCTAGGTTTATTCTTTAATTTTTATTAGATTTAGTATATCTTTTTTATTTAACTAAGTATATTTTACTCTAGGATTTATAACGTTTAAAATAGACCGCGTAGCGCTTTTCCTTCGGGCTTCCGGTACTATATTTATATAATTAATATAATTCTATATATATCCTATATTTAAGTTAGTTCTTATAAATTAGGGCTATATAGCCGTACCTCTAATTATTAAAATATTACTTTAGGTTATTTATTCTCTCCTACCTTTTATATAATAGTAGTTATTCGCTTTTTAGAAACCCGTCCGTTACTAGTTTATTTACCGTATCTAGGTCTAGGATCTTAAGAAGGACATCGGCAAAGCGGGAGCCCGCATAAAAAGAGTCGTGGTGTCAAATCCGCTCAGGGCGCTCAAGGTGTATATTTCACGGTTTTAGAACTAAAAATCAGAAATGACACTGAAAAAAAATGAAAAAAAATAGAATACGCTAAAAACCCTAAAAATAGTAACTTCGGATTTAAGATTTTAAATCCGTGATTCTCTACTAGCGCCGGGTAGTTCGCTAAGGCTATATAGAGCGCTATAACCACGCTAATCTAATTTCGATTTTAAATTACGTCGATTCACGAAAATTATATACGCGCGTAATACCCCCTAAGCTAGCGCGGTATTATAGACTATATAATTCATTTATTACTATATATATTTAATTATCTACCGGTACTACTTAGACTAGCTTATTCCGATTTATTCAAAATTATTCAAAATGAGTCGAGGTGCTAAATGCGCATTTAGTAACTTCAGACGAAAGTAGGTATCAAATCGATCTCTAGGGCTGGTACATGAGTTAAACAGATCTGAGCGCCTTTTCCGCCTTTTTCGGTAGAATGCGGGCTCACCGCTTTACCGATAAAGTATTAAATACTTTTTCTTATAATTATATTCGTCTAGTTTAAGGACGAACCTTAATTATTTTATATTTATAATATTTAATCCCGGGTATAACCTATAGTTATTCTTTTATAATATTTTTATTATTATTTTTTAATTACTCGTATCGACGGCCTCCTTCTTTGCGTTATATATTATTATTATATAAATCTATTTAAATACTTTTACCGAGGGGTTAATATTTTTTATTTATTTAATTATTTTCTCTAACTTTTACCTTACCTCTATTATTATATAATATAAAACGAAGTTTCTTTTCGTTATTTATTTTACCCCGACGATTAACTCCGTTATTAAATAAACTCCGTTCTAGAATATTTTAATTAATTAAGAATTAATTATTTTCCTAAATTATTCTTTAATCTTAATATTATTTATTATAATTATTAACTATTTCGCCTTCGTATTAATCGCTATTATAAGAGGAGGGGGGTTCGTTTCGGTTATATACCTCGATAAAATAAATATATTTCTACGGGTAATATTAACCTAGTTTTATATCGGTAGCGTAGGTATACTCCTCGCTCTAAATATTTAAACTCTTTATTTCAGCGACTTTATTTAGGCTAGTTAAAGTATATATTTTTCTATTAATTCTTTTATATAATTAAGAATTATTCTTAATATAATCTATATTAGTTATAGCCCGCGGTATATTATTTATTATATCTTTTTATATTCTATATCTTTTATAGCCTTTATTATAATTATTATTAATTCTTCTAATATTTTTATACCCTCTTTATATTCTCCCATTCGATTATTAATCCCCTTTATTTATTACGATATCTTCGTTATATTAAAATACGCTAGTAACCCGCGTTTACCCTTTACTCTAATATCTTAAATTTTATCTCTACTATCCTTATTTCTTTTTATCTTAATTAATTTCGTACTCTTAGTAGAATTTTCCTCGTCGTATAATACCCGTATTTCTTTAAGAGAGTATTTTCTTCAAATATAAATTTTTACTCGGTCTACTTTATTAACTAGAAAGATAAAGAAGTAATTAATATATTAACTTTAAAATAGTATTTATACTCGGCTTAATACGGGATATATATACGGATACCGGTAAAAATTAACGGATATAAAGTTATTATAATAATAGAATTAAGAGTAATTAATAATTTTATATTTTAAACGGTAGTTTAAGTAATTAATTTATTAATTTAGAGAAAAAAGAAATAATACGAGCTTTAATTAACCGACGGGTTAAAACTATAATTAAAAAGAGTAGACGAGTAAATATTCTTGTTACTAATTATTGTTTAACGCTAGTACAAGGAAATTACCTTCGATATAATTAAGATAATTATTTATTATATTATTTTAAGAATACTTTAGTTAAAGAAATATAATTTAATAATTAATTAAAAGATAAGAGTATTTATATTTCCGCGTATTAAAGACGTCGCTAGTATAATATTTATATATTTATAAAGAATGATTATAAATAAAAAATTAAATCGTAGCCCGGTCGAAGTTTATAATATTTTATCTTTAAAGAAGAATAATTTTATATAAGAATTTAATTCGATACTATATATATTAACTAAAAAGATTAGTAGGGCGAATAAATTAAAACTTCTAAAAATAAAAACGAACCTTTTAATATCCCTAAAGAGTATTAATAATAGAAGTATTTTTTTTAAAAAGAAATAACTATAAAAGTATTACTTAAATATTAATTATAAAATTATAAAATCGAACTCGAACTAAATAATTAATTAATATCTAGACTTATTTATACTTTATTAAAGAAAAAACTCGGAGTACTTCGCGGGTATATCGATAAGAATTCTAAAAAAGAATTTATTCGAGAATACTAATTATTAATAGGTTATTTAATTCTTTTTATAATAAAAAAGGATAAAAGTTTATAATTATACGTAGATTACCGAAAATTAAACGATATTATATAAAGAATTAATACTCTTTATTAAATATTAACGAGTTATAAAATCGGCTTATAATAATAAAAATCTTTATATAATTAAATCTTCGAGGCGCGTATAATTTAACTCGAATAAAAAAGGGAGGAGTAGAAAACTACTTTTAAAATTAAATATAATTATTATAAATATTTAATACTATTCTTTAGATTTATTAACGTACTAGTAACCTACTAAATATTAATTAATAATATTATATAAGTATATTTAAATATAACGGTGATTATATACCTCGATAATATTCTAATTTACTCTACTAATAAGGGAGAATATATTCATTATATATAAAATATTTTAATCTATTTATTATTAGCTAGACTTCTCTTTAAACTAAAGAAATACGAATTTTATAAGAGATTAATTAAATTCTTTAAGTTTATAGTTAATATTAAAGATATTTATATAAACCCTAAAAAGATTAAAAGTATCGGAGAATAATTTATATTATATAATATTAAAATAGTATAAAGCTTTTTAAGATTTACGAACTTTAATAAAAGATTTATCAAAGATTATTCTAAAAAAGACTTATTATTAATAAATATTATAAAGAAAAATACCGCTTTCTAATAAAGGAAAGAATTTAATTTTTTTTAATATATTCAAAGAGGCTTATAAAAAGCCGCTAGTATTATATTTTTTTCGAAGTAACGAATTAGCCCGAACTAAGATCGACGCTTTAGATTTTATAATAGGAGTTTATATACTTTAATATTAAAGGACTTTATTATAAACGAGGCCTTTAACTTTATTATAATCGTATATAATAAATTTAATAAATATATTATAATAATACCGATAAAAGAAATATATAAGGTAGAATAAATTACCTTTATATTATTTAATTAATTAATTCGAGATTATAGTATCCTAAAGTTAATAATTTTTAACCGAGATAAATAATTTATTTCTAATTACTAAAGAATACTTATTAACGTTATTAGAACTAAATTATAAATATTAACTATATATTACTCGTAAATAAACGGTTAAACCGAACGAATAAACTAAATAATAGAGATATATTTAAGATATTATATTAATAAAAAGTAGAATAATTAAGTAAGATTTTTATTAAAAAAAAAGATTAGTATTTAATAACGACTAGTTTAATATAATTAAATTTACGCTATTTTTTATTAATTACGGGAAATATTATTATATATTCCTCGAATCTAAAAGCGGATTAAATATATAAAAGGCTTTAATAGTCGTAGTTAATATAAAGATATTATATAAAAATATATAAACCCGGATCGAATTAATAAATACTTAAAAAAAGATAATATCGGTAAGTCCGGAAAAATAGACTTACTTAATCGCTGCTTAATCGGTGCAGAATACGCATTCTGTAGCCTTGGCAAGTCTTGGCGCCAAGAATTCAAAGTTAGAGTTAAGGTCTACGCGGGAGAGCTAAACTTAATCCTAAAAATAACTTTATAGCCCTATAGGGCAACGCTAGTAAGAATCTAATTTAAAATTCGGAATCTGGGCTATAAATAGATTTAGTAACATATTTATATTCCTATTTAGGGGCCCTAGTCTAGATATTATAAAAAGTCAAAGTTCAAAAAACAAAAAAAAAGTTGTAGAATCGCTACAGAATCGGTACTTAATCGGTACATAATGCGCTTAGAATGCGGGATATAAGTAGATACGTATTTCTAGTATTTTACGTATTTTCGGTATAAAATACGTAGAAATCGGGGTTTCCGGAGTTACCGATAAAGAGTCGATAAATATTAAAAAAAGTATTCTTAATTAAAAGAGGGGGATAAAATATATCTCCTAATAAAAAATATAAAGAGTAGAAAATTAAATAAGAAACTAAATTATATTAAAATCGGATTCTATTCGATTAAGAAGAATAAAGAATTAATTAATTATAAACTAAACTTTCTAGCCAATATTAAAATATATTTTATATTTTATATCTCCTTATTAGAGCTAGTAGATTTTATAATACTTTTATAAAATTCTTTTTATTTCTAAATTACAAAAGAAATAAAGTTTAAGGTCGAGAAGATTTTAGAATAATTAAATTAAAATTATCTTATTAAATAGAAGGGTTACGAAAATATTTCAGAATTATTTATTAATCTTATTAATTATTAGGAGTTTTTACGAGAGTTTCGAGAGTAATCGTTTAATAAAATTAATCGAGAGTTTTGAAAAAAAATATTAAACCTAGAAACTCGTTAATATCGGAGGTATTAATAATAATATATTTAACCTCCGCGAACTTCTTTAACTTCTTTAAATGTTTTAATCCCTTTATATCTCAAAGATCTTTATCGAATATCTTTTATTTATACTCCTTTAGGAATTTCTTTTATTAACGAAGTCTTTTTAACTTTATATATTTTAGCCGAACGATTTCGTTTATTATTTTTTATATAATCTCGGTCTCTTTCTCCTCGCGTTTTAGATATTCTAGTACTTTATTTATATTTATAAAATTAATAACGGACTCCGTTAGTTCGTTCTTTTTTCCGGTCCTAATATATTCGCCGTACTTCTTCGATAACGACGATAGTCGAGATTTGATTTATTATATAATATAGTATATATAAATAATTATAACTATAAGCCCTTTTAAGGTATATTATTTAATTTAATAAAAAGATATAAAATTATTATTAAAAATAAAAAGGGTTAGAAGGGAAAGATAGTATTATAATTAAAATTTATTTCGGACTTTAATAAACTTAATATATTTTATAGAGTAATAAATAAATAAATACTCGACTACTCGACGGAAATAAAATATAATTAAATAGATAAATAGCGCGATTTCGTTTTATTATATAAATAGTATATTTTTTAATAGATAAAAACTCTATATCTAACTTCCCTTAAAACTTTTAATTATAAATTCTAAATATAGACGTTTATTTAATTATTAATTAAAATTATTAAAATTATCTAGTTATATTTAATTATTTATACGAAGACTATATTTATTAATCCTTAATACTCCTCTCTAAGAGTATTAACCTAGGTCTTATCGACGTTATATTAAAGTATTAAACGGAGAGCCTTAATATATAAATAGATAGGGATTTTCATTATATAAAAGTTACTTATTATAACTACTCGGCGTTTACTTCTCTATAATAATAATATTCGAGTAAGAGTATTAAAATATACTAAGGCTCGATATATTATATAACTAAACTATATAATTTAAGATTTGTATATAGATTCTTTATAATATATAGTTTTAGGTATTCTTATAACTTTATAGAATAATTAAATATTCTTCTACTAATTTGATAAATATTATAATTATCTTATTATTATTAAATTATTAATATATAATTTTAATTATATAATTAGATTTGTTTACGTCTAGTTCTAAAGCCTTAATAAGAAGATCTTCGAGGTATTTTTATAAAATTATTATATTAAAATTATTACGTATCTTTTATTTTCAACGGATAGATTTTATCGAATATTTAAATAACTTTTAAGTACTATAATATAATAATAATATTCGAAAAATTAGAAAAATATATTTATATTTAATTATAAAATAAGATAATTTAGGTCTTAATAATTATATATCGTAGAGATCTCTAAAAAAGAATATTAAAATAAAATAAAATAAAGTAGGGGATAAGGTAAAGATTATGATTTAATCTTTATTTTAAGTTAAAGTAGAGTAAAGTAGAGACTTATTGAAGAATTCTTAATAATAAATGTATAATTAGTTAACTTTAGGAATATACTCGATATAATAAGATTTTAGAAGATAATTTAAGTTAAAAATACTTTAATTTATATTAGATAATAATATTTCTATTTATTTAAATTTTAGAGAGTTTTTTTATTCTAACTAAAAAGCTAGGCTCGTAGGTTATTAATTATTATAAATACTCTTCTTTACTTTAGCCGAATAACTAAATTAACTAGATTTGAATCCTTTATTATCTTTATTATATTTATCGACCTCCGAATTAATTCTTATATAATTACTTCTTTTTCCGAGCTAGGTTTTAGATATCGGTTATAGAATTATATTATTAATATAAATATTTCTTTTATATTTCTAACCGCTAGAGATTAATTATTAATATTATAATTATAATTATAACCTTCATTAAAACTTATATAGATAGGTTTATCTTTATTATTATTACTAAATACTTTTCCTCTAGGTCCTCTTTACGAATAATTTCTTCTTATTTTATATTATTCTAGGAAAAATTAATTATTAAATAAATAGAGTAGGATATCTTAAAACTAGTCTTTCTTTATTCTTCTATTCTATTTATATAAAATAATTATAGGTTAGAAAGTTACTAGTATTTATAATTTCTGAATATTATATAATCTTATAGTAGTAGAGAATAAACACTTTACACTATTACTCGTAATCGGTATAATTAATATATTACGAGTAATTATACTAAGAATTAAAAACTAAAGAGCGACTTATTTTTATAATATTAGAATATTCTATTCTATAGATTAATTAGAGAATAGTACTAAAGAGATTAACGGAATTAATTATTAGAAAGATTATTAGAATTTATTAATATTCTTATATCTTTAGAACTCGTTTTTTTGATTACTAGAATTCATATTCTAGTATTTAAGTAAACTTATTGTTTAGATTATATTTATAGCTTCGTACGAAATTAAATAGCCTACTCGAAATTAATATCTTTATTTAATATTCCTTATACTCTTCCTTAAAAGCGAATTAATAAATTAATAATTAATAATAATTACTTAATATTAGCCTCCTACTCCGAGGTCTCGAATATTTTCCTATTTTTTATAAGGTTTAATAAGGCCGCCTTATTATAAAAAACCCTAGAATATCTTTAGTTTTAGTATAATACTAATTTAACTTTTCGGTCGGTTAATATAATATAATCTTTATTTTAGGCTTTTACGATATTTAGTTTAAATAAAGTTGTTTTATAAAGAGTTTATTATAAATTATAAAAGTACGGTAGCTAGTAATAATCTTTAATATATTAATAATACTCGTTATTTTTGCGAACTCTCTTGTAATATTAATTAGGTAAATAATATAACTTTATTCTTTCATTTTTAATTTAAGGTAAGAAATCTTAGTTTATATAAAATAATTTTTTAAATATTATAGCGTAGTTTAAATACGCGGATTATTATATAATATCGAGTCTTATTATATTTTAATATTCTGAATAAGCTTTACTAGCCTTAGTTTAATAAATTTATTAATTTTATTCGATATACTTTTCCCTATAATATCGAGTCTCTTTTATTAGATATTTTAGAACTAGGATCTACGCTAGCTACTATAATCGTATTAATAAATACTATAGTTTTCCGGATCTAATAGGGTTAGATTATTAAAAAGTTTATTGAAATTCTTTTACCTTAGTTAGTATTAATAGTAAACTCTTTTATATATTAAGGTAGTCTAGAAATTATAAAAATCTTACTATTAATCTTAACCCCTTTAAAATTACTCGTTTATAAACGAAAAATAAATCGTATTTAATAATACCTTAATAATAAGTTAAATTATATATATAAGATACGGTATATATTTAGACAATTATTTAATGGATATCTATTTAACCTTTTTATTCCTTTATATAAATATAAGAATAATACTATTAAATATTATTTATATATTACTAGTATTATCGTTTACAATAATATAAATCCGATATTTAATTTTATATAAATAATCTTAGTTAAAACGTTCGTTAGTCTTTTATTAATATATTTTCCTTTAATATACTTAGATTTAATAATGATTTTATAATATATCTATTTAGTGTTAATAAAGTAGGTAATAATAAATATATATAAAGATATATTATAGGGTAATTATTATCTAAAATAAAATATACCTTTGATTTATTATTAGGTAAAGTATTAATTTTTTTTTTCATTTTCTTAAATTATTATAGGAGTTTATTTTCGATTATTAAAGAGTTTAGTAATATAATAATAAAGTTTAAATAAAGAAACGAATACTAAACTAGGATACTATTAAAAGATTTATATAATATTTTTATTATAATAATTATTTATAGGAATACCTCCTTAAAGTCTAATCGTTGAAATATAATTTATAATTTTAATACTTTTAATTTAGCGGTTCTACGTTCGAATTAATTAAAGAATTCTAATAATTATTATAATAATCTAGACTTTTATTTATATAGGGATGATTTCTTTAAATATTAATTATATTATATTATATATACTCGCTGTCACGGTTTACTAGTAGATATCTACTATTTAGTATACTAGACTATATATAGCTAGTATAAATACTATAAATACGTAGGCTTAACTCTTAGGAATAGTAACTCTTTTACTAGTTATATTAATAATATACTACTATATTATAATATAGTAGTAACGGCTTTATTCGATATTATTAACTATCGAATAATTTATTAGGAGCTCCTTTAATTATAAGACTTTATTAAGACTAAAGTAACATCCTATTTATACGAGTATAACTACTACTATACTAAAGCCTTCCGTAGGACGGGAGCTATAAATATAAGAAATACTATACTCCTTTCGAATATAATATATATTAGAAATCTTTCGTAAACTCCTTTATTTTACTAAGTTAGTTTTATAGATATTTAGTATTATATACAAGTACCCCGCTTTTACCTACCGGAGCGAGACTTCCTTAATAAGATTATATACTAGTCCGATCTTATCGAAGTACTTTATATCTTCGAGCCTTCCTAGTACCTTATTAGAGTATATCCTCGATTTATAAAAGTAAATAATTTTACTAAATAAATAAATCTACTAGTAGAATTTATATTATTAATACTTAGTCTTCTAAACTAGCTTCGTACCTTCTTTTATTAATAAACGAGTATATTCTACTTACCTACTAGATTTCTAACTTCGTTGAAGTGAATAGAAATATTTATATCGACGAAGTTCTAGAGCCTGTTAGTTACTCTATCGACTATATTACTAAATACTATTATTATTTAATCTCTAGTAGGGCTCTAGCTTTAAGTAGACGAATATATTAAATTACTTTAATAGAGCCCTTTATATACCCTTGTTAATAATTTACGGACTTACCTACCTTTAGAAGAGTTATAAATATCTTTATAATTTAGATATAAAAGCTCTAAGAAGCGTAAAGATTAGTCGGTAGATTAAATAATACTTTCCTCCGTTTATAAATAATACCCTAACTAGGAGTTAAATACTAAAACCGATATTATTAATTTCTTTTATTTCACGTACTCGACGATCTTTATATACGTTAGTTATATCCGTTAAAGAAGTTATTTTTAGCTAGTTAACCGGCTCTAATAAAAAATTTAATATAACTTTTAACTTCTAGAATATAATATAGGAGTAGTTCTAATAGGATTTATAAGAGTTATTTAAATAATAATTTAATAATTATTACCGTATAGTCTATAAGGCCTATAAGGTCTACTAGACCCGTTAGGTACTAATAATAAAGTATCTAGTAATCATAGGTAGAACCCTAACAATTTAGGCTATTTCGATTTATATCTCGATAAATTATATAGTAAAGATAACATTATTATAATTAATCGAGATATCTATTATAAAAGTATTATTCTTTTCGTCGAGCGCGTATATAACCTCGCTATTATTAAATATATTATAATTATTCGAATTAACCTTAATACCTCTCTTAGAGGTATAGCTCTAATTTAATATAGTATTAAATTATTAAATCTTAGAAGGGTTAATCTACAAACTAATAAAAATAATATTAAAAAGTATTTACTTTTTAATATTAGATAACAAAACTCCTGAGTAGTTTAATTTAATCTAGACTAGGTTCCCCTCTTAAAGCGCAAATCCTTTTTTCTTTATAAATGAATTATTATTATTATTATTATTATTATAGTTTATATAGATATCTTAGCTACCCTAAAGAGGTCTAAAATTAACCGGCGCGAATATTGTACCCTAAAGAAGGCGCAGCTCTTAAGTATTATTATTAGAAATAAATATAAAACGCTAAAAGAGGTCTATAACGAGGAGAAAATACCCGAAAATACTACGCGACGCTAGCGTAAAGAGGAGTAAGATTTGAGGAATAATAATATAGTATAGCGGGTCTAGAAGAGATCTAGACTTTTAGGGCGTTTATTTGAATTATCCGATAAATAGTTAAATTAACTCATAGATATATAAAACCCGGTACGCGGCGAATACTATAAATATTAAATATAGGAATTTTAGCTACGTATATACCCTCGTATATTATAACGCGCTTTTGAAAATCGTTATCGGAATACGAAGCTATATAAACGAGCCAAAGTTAATACTATTCGCTAGGAAAATAAGTATAAACGTTATTAGTAAATCTCAAAAACTCCTATTAAAAACCGAGTTACCGCCCGCGCGGATAGGGCTAGTAGCGTCCTATTAGTAGCTTTTACTAAGAAAAGTTATTAATAGAATACTACTAGTAGCCCTAATTTACGGATAGGGCTACTAGCGTCCTATTAATAGATTTAGTAAATTAGGGGTTCTCTATTAATAAATTTAATAACTCCGGGTTTATTTTAATAGGATTAATAATTTCGATAATTTATATATCCCGTTAATATATTAATAGTAGCTCAGCCCTATTATAGGGCTGAAATAAATAAAGTTCTATAATTAATACTATTAACGGTAGCGACTCTTAGCGATAACTATTAACGCTACCGATTTACCGGGCCCGGAATAATAAGTTTTAGCGAAAATTCTCGCGAGGGCGTTACCCGGGTATATCCGGGGAGAGCGCGTATATAAATATCATAATATATCGTATACTATAGCGTATACCTTGGTATATACTATAGTATATATTATTAAATATACTATAGGGGGCTTTTATCTAATGTTTTAGAAACTACTACAGGGGGGTATATATTATATATTATTCAAAATACCTTTACGTATACTATTCGTATACTATTTAATAGTATACGTAAATTACGTACGTTATTACGTATATTATAGGGTTTACTATAACCTATACTATAACCTATACTATAGCGTATACTATTACGTATATAAATACGTATATTATAAGATATATAATAGGGTTATTAGTCTAATATTTAAATTATTATAATTTACCGAGTTATTGAACCTACTGAATTTATTAATAGTAAATATTATTTATTAATAAAACCCTACCCGGACCCCCGATTTACTAATCCTATTAAACCTCGGGTCGGTATTTAATATAAAGTTTCAATATAAACCCGTAGACGGCTTTCTAATAGGGCTAATAGTATTTAGAGTATACTAATATTTACTTTTAAAATTTACCGATAATATTATATACGGATAGAAGTATAAGGATAAGACGTTAGATATATTTTAAAAATAAGTTTATTTCAACGACGAGGCTTATATCGATCCGTTAGCGTAGTCGAATAAGAGGGTGTTACGGGAAGAGGGGATATATTACGAGTTAAAAAATCTTTTTAAAATTCCTAAACTCGAAGGAGTTACTTTCTATATCGTTATTTTTTATTTATAATAATATAAATCTAAGCTTTAATTTTATAACGACGAGTATAACGAGGTATTCGAAATTAAAATCCTAAAGTATCGTAAATTTATTCGATATAAACGAGAGAATTAGGGCGAATATAATTAATACTATATCGAATATAAAGTATCGAAACCTTACGGCGTTAATACGAAGAAGATAAGAAATATTATAACGTAGTTTTATTATATAAAATAATTACTTCCCGTCTACGTCGACTTTGTTCAAGACGCGAGGTTAGATAATAAACTATATTTATAGTAATTATAAAAAGATAACGACCCTAGTTATAATATCTAAAAGCCGGGCCCCGCGTAGTAATATAAGAATTAGAATTAAACTAATTACTTTATATATCTAGTTTAATTATTAGATTTAAATTTTATAAAAGTCTTATAGAATGTCTTAAAATAACGTCTACGCCGTCTACTATATTATTAAATAAATCGGGTAGAGTTGAAGTAAATAATTATTAAAATATAAAACGAAATCGGGCTAAATAAGGTATATAGCCGGATTAGCGATATACCTCGTTACTATAATATTTTATATAATAATAGGGGTAAAGTTATTAAATTAGATATATAGTAGAAGTACTTTTAAAGTAACAAAATCCTATATACTAGTTTAGAAATTATTATTTGAATAGGTTAAACTATTTATGAGTTTTATTATCTACTAATATCGTCTTTCTTAATTATTTTAAAGAAGTTATAGAAGTAGTTTTAATTTATTTAACTAGTAAAAGATATACCTTATATAATTATTATACTCGACGAGAGCCTATTTACTATATATAGATTATTATTCGATATATTAAATCTATTAAAATTAATAATATCGAAAACTAGTTAATATTCGTTTATTAAAATATAATTATTAAATTTCGAGCCTTTATAGATCCGCTAGGTACTATTACTATAGGATTATTATTTATATAAATACTAGAAGGGTAGTATTATAGAGATACTCTCTTTATTTATATAAATACCTCTAAGATCGCTAGATAGATACTCCCCTCATGTTTATTTAGTAGCCGCGGACGCCGTAACTATTAATATATCTACCGCGGGCAACAGCGTTGCTAGGCTCTTAGGGTCGCGGATATGAATTAACTATAACTAAATTAACGGCGACAATAAACTTTGACTAATCGGCTTAGTAACTAATTTGACTCAGCGACGCAAGTATAGTTTTTTTTCTCGAAAAGACGTCGGATTTGAACGATTTAAGGCCTACCTACTATGAGCGTGTTTTTTGGATAGGATAAAGGCGAAAATAACGGAAATCTTTATTTATATTTAATTCATAACGATTCTATTATTAAACACTCTCTTTAAACCTAGTTATATACTATATTCGAAAATTTACTTATTTAGAATCTAAGTATATATTAGAATTTAAATATATATAACGTCGTCGTCGCTAACGGTATTAGGGATAAGGTAGGGGATAATTAATTTTAATAAAAATTATATCGGTAAATCTCAAAAACTCCTACTAAAACCTGAGTTACCGTCCGCGCGGATAAGGCTAGTAGTATCCTATTAGTAACTTTCCTAAATAAAAGTTACTAATAGGACGTTATTAGGAGCCCTAATCTACGGATAAAACTATTAGCGTCCTATTAATAAATTTAGTAAATTAGGGGTCGAGGTAAGTTACTTTTAATAAATTTAATAACTCCGGGTTAATTTCAGCGGGATTAATAACTTTAGTAATTTATATATATTATTAATATATTAATAATAACTCAGCCCTATAATAGGGCTGAAAAAAATTAAGTTTTATAATCGATATTATTAATAGTAGCGATCCTTAGCGACGATTATTAACGCTAGCGATTTACCGGGCCCGAAATAATAAGTTTTAACGAAAATTCTCGCGGGGGCGTTACCTAGGTATATCCGGGGAAAATATATATATAAATACTATTATATATCGTATATCATGGCGTATACCTTAATATATATCATGGGTATATATATTATGGCGGGCTTTCATTTAATGTTTTAGAAGTTACTACGGGGGGCGTATATCGTATACTATTTAAAATACCTTTACATATACTATTCGTATACTATTCAATAATATATACAAGCTACGCACGCTATTGCGTATACTATAAGGTATACTATAGCCTATACTATTCGTATACTATTTAATAGTATATATAAGCTACGCACGCTATTGTGTATATTATAGGGTATATTATAGCCTATACTATAACCTATACTATAACCTATACTATGACGCATACTAATATATATATATATATATATACTATAGGGTATATAATGGGCCTATTCGTCTAATATTTAAATTATTAACGATTTATCGAGTTACTAAACCTACTAAACCTATTAATAGTAAATATTATTTATTAATAGGACCCTACCCGGACCCCTAATTTACTAATCCTACTAAACCTCGGGTCGGTATTTAATATAGAGTTTTAGTATAAATTTATAGACGGCTTTCTAATAAAGTTAATAACGCTTAAAGTATACTAATATTTATTTTTAAAATTTACCGATATAATTAACTTTACTAGCTATATATATAGCGCGGTACTAGTATAACCTTAGTAGCCCTTATAGTTAGTCGCTCTAGTATCTTTATATAGTAATAATATAAGTATTATTTATTTTATATTTTAATAAGTTATAAGCCCGGGCGTAGGACCTTATTTAATAAACATCGTTCTTTACCCTCTTATATTAAGGTAATATACTATTATTTCCGTAACTAACTAGAATCGCCTCTATTATAATTATTATATTAATAATATAATAGTTTATCTAGCTAATTAAATACTAGCCCTAAAATATTCTAACGTAGTTATTATATTATCTTAATAATACCCGTGATAATACTTTAATATAGTATTTATTACGACGCCGGTATTTTAACGTACTTTACCGCCTTCGTTAATTTAAGAGTTAAAAGTTCGGTAGTTAAGAGATTATAGTTTTAGTAATTAAGTTTTATAATTAAACTAGCTCTATAAATTTAGCCCCGGATACCGAAGACTCCGGGCCAATAAAGACCGAATAAATCGACGTATAAATAAACTCATTCTCTATAAACTCGTTAATAATTCTATATTTATCGTGATTCTAGGGGTGTTACCCCGGTAATAATAATTCGAATAACCTAGAATTATTTAATAAAGGGGGATAAATACCTTAATAATTCCTAGTTATCTCTTTACTAGCTTTTTTAATTCTAGCCTCCTACTTTTAATTAATATATACCGTAATATTTATATAAATAACTTTAGGATTTAATAGTATGGAATAATCCCTTAAACTCTCCCCTAGAGTAATAATTAATTAAATTAATTAAGATATTATTAACGGTTTATAGGAGTATTTTTTAGACGGTCTATTTTATAATCTTCGCGGGAATTATACCGCCTTTAATTTTCTACTCCTATATAATGATATCGGCTTCGAGGTAGATTATAAATAGATAGAAAACGAGTTTAACAATATTATAATATTTATAACCGATTTATTTTTTTGCCCTTCCTTAACTCTATATTCCTACGATCGTATACTTTAAATATATCGAGACGTTATAAACTTTAGTCCTAATATACCGAGTATATAAAACCTATTTAGGTTTAAAGTTAAAACTCCTTTAATTTAATCGCTAGCCGATTTATAGTCGTAAATATTAATAATAATAATAATAGATCCTTCGGCGCCTATATTACTAGATCCCTCCGATTTATTTTACTCGGATATCGAAATATTAAATAATAATAATACTTATTACTCTAACGGAAACTATCCTCGCGGTCTTATATTTATATTTTAAATTAGTAAAGATTAGCCCCTTTATAAATATTATATAAATACCTATTTTATAATATCTAGCCTAGGAGTTACTATTAATAAAAATAATCGTAGATAACTAGGTATATATACTTTATAGGTTATAAAAGATACCTAGGAGGATAAAATTAAACGTATTTATAAAGTTATAAAAGTACGCTATAAAATTAATACTTATTAAATAATTAAGGATATTACCGTTATTATAAAGATTTAGGATATATTAAAGAAGTTTTTTCGCCTTTAAAATTCCGGTATTTTTAACGAAGCGATCCGTAACTTTAATAACCTTAAATACGACGAATATATAAATATTACTAAATATACCGGGAAGTTCCGCGAGATTAATACCGAGCTAAAGAATTTAAACTATATATTATTTAATATATTTTTATTTATTTAAACGTACGTTATCTCCGTTATAAATAACGCCTAGTTTATTACCCTCGATAAATTATTATAGTATTTATTATTATAAACGAAGAAATTTATATAAAGATTATTGAAGCGACGCCGGGATATACCGCGATAATAGCTAGGTCGGTAAACTTTAATCAATATATAAAAGAAGTTATTTACTATTCTTATTATAGGAAAGATAGATATAATTATATTATTTACCGCGATAAATCATCGGTAAATCTCAAAAACTCCTATTAAAACTCTAGTTACCGACCGCGCGGATAGGGCTAGTAACGTCCTACTAGTAACCCTAAGTTACGGATAGGGCTAGCAGCGTCCTATTAATAGATTTAGTAAATTAGGGGTCCGGGCAGCGTCCTATTAATAAATTTAATAACTCGGGGTTACTATTAATAATTTATTAATAAATTTAGTAATTTTTATTTACCGATACTATACTCCTAGTATAGTTAGTATCTATTATTTATAGATAGTATACTACTAGCCCCGATAGTATATCTAATTTATTAATAGTATACTCGAAGTACGTTTAGTAAATTAACTATACACTGACCTCTGCCGGTATAATATACTTATTATTAAGCTTTAAGTTTAATTATTATTTAATATCTAATATTTACTATTAATATTTATTATAGATTATATTATTATTATTATTTTTTCTTTTATATCCGTTAGAGTTACCGTCGCCTATATTTATACCTTAACCTCTACCGCCTCTACTAGTACCTAATTTAAAGTATTTACGCGAGATACGTCTAACCTTCGTATAGTATTAATAAGATTTCTCCTTTTAATTATCTTACCTTTATTATTATTAATAATATTTATTCTAGTTATAGTAGTACTATTAATAGTAAAGATAGTAGCGAAGAAAACGTCGACGATATCGATAATATAACTAGTAGGTTAGACAGCGATAAATGGTTTAACCCTATAGGTAAAGAGTTTATAACGGCCTAAATATAATCCGATATTCTCGCTAATAATAATATTTAAAATTTTTACGTCTTCGTTTTTAAATTATTTTATAAACTATCTAGAACGCCCTAAAAACGGACGATAATCGTAGAAAATTATAGGATTTTTCGTTATAAGGTATTTTCGTATAGTTTTTATCCGACTCGGATATCTATTATATCCGATTTAGATAGTTATTATATCCGATTCGGATAATTATCTCGTCCGACTCGAAAAACTACTTTATCCGACTCGAATAGTGGTAGGATATCCTAGAATTTCTATTTATAAGCGCTATAAGTATTTAGTCTATTAGCGTTATTAATAAAATAAATAAATATTAAATTAAAGGACTCGTAAAGCGAGTAATATCTTATTTTTATAATATTAAGCCCGTAGATATAACCTTTATTAAGGATATATCGTTATTATTTACCGCGATATTTATTCGGTAATCCCTTCTTAAACGGGATTTTAGTCGGTCTCCTTTTTATATTAAAATACTATTAATATAGACCCTATTAATAAATATTTTAAAAGTAAATAATTTAATTACGAAAGTTAAAGCCTTTAGCCTATAGTACTTAATAGTAAATATTATATTAATCTTCGTTTCGATATACTTTATAATAGACTTAGAGTTATTATTATCTATATTATAACTCTTATAATTAACGTCCTTTAGATTTAACTCCTATTTTAATAGTAATAATAATAATTATTATCTTCGTAACTATAATTTAGTAAAGAGGAAGTAACGTCGATTTATATCTATAGGTTTAAACTTTTATTTAGGCGGTAGATATATAATTAGGCGAAGATACTACTTTACGCGGTTAAATTAAGATTATATTCGCTTTATTTAGAACCGGATTTTCGAGTTTTATTAAATTATTAATTTTACTACCCTTCGCCTTTATAATTTCGTCTAGTATATAGCCGAATATATCTACTAGTCTCTACGTTATAATAATCGGTTATTAAATACTATTTATTATAGCCGGGATACCCGTTAGGTTATTAATATTATCCGAGTTATTTAAAAACCTCTAAGCCCTTAGAGCCTAGTTAAAGAAACTATTAACGCTATTATATTAATTAAATAGAACGGGTACGGCTCTAAGATTATTATCGGAGAGAAAGAAATAACGGTATCGGTAAATATAACTTCGGTAGCTAGAATATCTTTAGGCTTTTATATTTATTAAATAAAACGGGTACGACTCTAAGGCTATCGTCGGAGAGAAAGAAATAACGATATCGGTAGATATAACTTCGGTAGCTAGAATATCTTTAGGTTTTTATATTTATTAAATAAAACGGGTACGACTCTAAGGTTATCGTCGGAGAGAAAGAAATAATAGTATCGGTAGATATAACTTCGGTAGCTAGAATATCTTTAGGTTTATAAATAACGCCTTTTTTCTTAAAAGAGAGCGTAGTTTTATTATTAACTTCGCCTTTATTTAAGGTTTTAGCTTTAGCGGTATAATAATATATTTATTTTACGACTTCTTTCATCGGCAAATCTCAAAAGTAAATATTAGTATACTCCAAGCGCTATCAGCCCTATTAGAAAGCCGTTTACGGGTTTACACTGAAACTCCATATTAAATACCGAGCCGAGGTTTAGTAGGATTAGTAAGTCGAGGGCCCGGGTAGGGTCCTATTAGTAAATAGTATTTACTATTAATAGGTTCAGTAACTCGGTAAACCGTTAGTAACTTAAATAACGGATGAAAGCCCCTATTATATACTTAATAATATATATATAGTATACGCCATAGTATGCGCTATAATATGAGCTATAATATAAATAAATACATACGTAATTACATGCGTAATAGTATGAATAATAGTATAAATGATGGTATACGTAATTATAGTATATATAATTATAGTATACGGAATAGTATACGTAAAGGCATGCGCCATAATATGGAATATATATGCGCGTTTTTCCCGGATATACCTGTATAACGCCCCCGCGAGAACTTTAGCCAAAACTTATTATTCCGGGCCCGGTAGGTCGCTAGCGTTAGTAGTCGTCGCTAGGGGTCGCTACCGTCGATAGCGACGATTATAGAACTTTATTTATTTCAGCCCTATAATAGGGCTGGCTGTTATTAGTATATTAACGGTATATATAAGTTATTAAAGTTACTAATCCTACTAAAATTAACCCGGAGTTATTAATAGGATACTACCCGGAACCCCGATTTATTAAATTTATTAAAAGTTACCTACCTAGACCCCTAATTTACTAAACCTACTTATAGGACGTTAGTAGCTCTATCCGTAAATTAGGGCTACTAGTAGTATCCTATTAATAACTTTTCTTAGTAAAAGTTATTGATAGGACACTGCCAGCTCTATCCGCGCGGGCGGTAACTCAGGTTTTAGTAGGAGTTTTTGAGATTTACCGATGTTCTCGTATTTTAGGTTTTTAAACTCGGTAGTAAATTTACCCTCCTCCCTTTTAATCCTCTTTATAATATTATTTTAGGCTCGGTAATAAATTTACCCTCCTCCTTTTTAATCCTTTTTATAATATTATTTTAAACTCGGTAATAATTTTACTCTCCTCGGTTTTAATTTTCTTTATAATATTATTTTAGGCTCGGTAATAACTTTACTCTCCTCGGTTTTAATTTTCTTTATAATATTATTTTAGGCTTAATCTTAACCTTCTTTATAATATTATCTTTACTTTAAATATATACTCTTATAACTTTATTCTTTAGAGTCGCTTTAGTAAAAATCCCGGTTTAATATTCGATCGTTTTTTTTATATATAGGACCTTTAAAGTCTTCTAATATTAAACGGATTTAAGTAACGGAGTCTAGATATAAGTATATTCTAGACTAATTAATAGATTTTCTTTTTTATATTTAATTTAGGCTTTAATAATTTCAAAATTTTTTATATATCTATTAAAAGACCTAATTCTCTTTATTATATTAGGATAAATTCGCCCCGGAAGTTTAATATACGCGTTCTAAATAATATTATATATCTCGTTAAGGTTAAAGTATCTAGAGGATATAATATAATCTTTCGAATAAAAGATAATTCTTAAAAACTTATTTAGCGTAGGTTATATTAATCCGTATAGTCTCTTCCTCCTAAATAGTATAGGGCTTAGTTTATTATTAATATTAATATTAAATTCGGAATTAAATTTAAAGATAATAATATTCTTTTAGTTTAAAAGATTAGGTATAATTATAAACTCGCTAGTTAACGTATTATAAGATTAATTAGGTATTAGCGGATTTAGTAATTTAAAAATTAATCGTAAATCGGTTAAAATCTTATGAAATTAGAAAGTCTATTTATTTTATTTTTTTTAAAAAGTATTAATTTAAGCGCCCCCCTTAATATACTTCTTAATTTATTATTTAAATCTTATTATTTCTCGTATAATAACTATTAGAAGGTTTTTATCTAACGGCTTTAATAACTTTTTTAATCTAGTATTAATATTATCCGCTTTTTATTAAATCTTGTTAATAATATATAGGAGGCTAGACGGATATTAATAAATATTCTTAAATAATAATAAACGGGGCTTATTTATCTTTTCTAAATATAGGCGGTTAAGTATTTAGAGAGCGCCGATTATAATAAAAGAGTATTAAAGCGTCTATTATAAATACTAAACGTAATAATATAAAGGAGTATTAAAGCGTCTATTATAAATACTAAACGTAATAATATAAAGTTTATTCGAGTTAAAAAAGATATCTTCTTCTCTCTTTATTATAATATAATTAATTTAAGTATCTAGATTATTTTTAATAGAATAATACCCGAAGTTATAAATTTAATATTCGTTATTAAATATCTAAATTTATTACTAGAGAGACTCGCCCTCCTATATTTAATCGGGTTTTATTAAACCGCCGATTATTCTTCCCTTTATTTTAACCTTCTTTATTAAATTAAAGGCGCTCGAATTAATAGGATCGTTAGTTAATATAAGAGTAAAGAGGTTAATATAATCCTCTATTTAAATATATTCTTTTATAAGATTTCGTATAAGATTAATTAAATAGGTTTCTACTAGAATCTTTAGTCTATCTTTAAAGATATAAGCCGGCCTTTAGGGCCTTTAATTACTATAGATATAAATTAATTACCTTTATTTTATCTAAATTTAGGGAATTTAATTAGATTTAAAATTATAAACTAATTTCTTTTATTCGAAAATATATACGGATAAATATAACTTAATAATTATTAGAAGGTACGAGATAATAACTAGTATAATATATAACTTATAAAGAAATAAAAAAGTAAAGATTTTAGAAAGAACGAATCCGAGGAAGTAAATAAATTAAAATAAATAAAGTAGAGATCGATAAAAGGATATTTAATATTAGAGTATTATATATTTAATAAAATAAGGCTCGTTATTATTATAAAGTAAATAGTTTAACTAGATCTCCGAGGCGCCTTATATTCGTTATTAGATAATAAGGATACTATCGTATTATAAATATAAATAGTAGTATAAATAATCTAGCTATATTATAATTAGATATAGCGAGTAATATTATAATATAAATAGGTAGAGGGAGAAAGATAAAAGGTATATAAATTATTTTTTATTTAAATAATTATATTCCTTTTTAATACTCGTCGCTCGGTTATACGAGGTCCTTTACTAGCTCCCGGCGTTATTATATTCTTCTAGGATTATTCTTATTTAGGGCTCCTAAAAGTTATAATATTCTAATAATAATTTAATTATATATACTAGTACTCCCTTAATATTTAATTTTAGACTTTTATTAATAACCTTAATCTTCTATTATATCTTTCGTATTAACTAGATAAAAGAGATATATATTATATAATTTATAATTAAATAAGCCCGTCGATATTAAATTTATCGAGATATAAAAGATTAAGAAGGAGATTATTAATACTATTATTAATAATAAAGAGAATATACGATTATTATTAATATTTTAATTTAAGGCTATCTACCCTTAAGGGGGTTATAAATATCGAAGAATATTTAGTTTAAAGGTAAAGTTCTAGACTTTAAGAAATATCTCGAGGGTAATAATTATTATAAGGAGGTCGCTATATTTAGGTAAAAAAATAAAAAATAATTTAAATATTTAAAAAAGTACGAGTATATATAAGCTAAGGCCTCTAGTATAATGAATATAAATAAATAAAAATATTAAAAAAAATAAAATAGAGATCGATAGGAGGATATTCGGGGTAGAAATAATATATATTTAATAATATAAGACTTATTATCGCTACGGAGTAAATAAATTACCCGAATTTTAAGGCGCCTCGATTATAATAATTTCCGAGAGGGGCGACCCTTTCGATATAGCCTCCCTTCTTACTTTTAGTCCTATAAATAACGAAGATTAAAAAGACCTACTTATTTTCTACCTACTAGAAGATACTATAAATATATTAATACTAGATATTTAAAAAGTTATTAATTTACTAGTATTAGCCTCTAACGGTATAAATACTATAAATAATTACGTCGAAGAGTATAACGTAGACGGTGCGCAGTAAGATATTAATAAGAATATAGTAGAATTCGGCGATTTAGAGTCTAACCCTACCGTAAATAAATAATAATACTATATTTATTATTAGATAACGAAGTTAGGCTTAAAGTATTCGAATTTCTTTAATTCCTTATTCGTCTTATTCGGCGTAGATATACTTCTTAAAGATAATTTCTAATTTAAGGTTAACGGAATTATAATAATTATAATTAATTAAAAGCGTAGGAGGGGGGTTAGAAACTAGCCTAGTTTATTAAATAATATCTACTATAACTTTAATAAAGGTATATAATAATATATAAACTTTAATTATATCGTAATTAATCGAGTAAAAAATAATATAATAATATAAAAGGGTAAAGGTAAAAAGATAAATAATAGATAAATAATCTCTTATTTATATAATTATCCCCCTTTTTTATTATTTATCCGTTTAAAACTTTATTTAGGGGAAGACCTTTTTATCGGAGTACTTTAACGGGAGGGGGAAATATAATAAAAATATTTACCCTTAATCGTTAAATTATTTAAAGATTAATAAGTCTTTATTAAAAAGGGTAATTACCTTCGAGCCATTATTATATAATATAATTTCGATAATATCTTCGGATTTAGCCTCTACTTCAGGTTTATATTCGTTGGAAAAAATACCTCTAAAGAATATCGAGGCTTTAAATAATAATCCTTTATATATACCGAAACTCTTAACTTCTAGGCCGATATAGACGAATATAATTAAATTATAATTAAAGTTATAAATAATCGTTAGTATTATTTCTTATATTTTAAATAATATATTTATTTTATAATATTCTTTTTACCCTTTAGTTCCTTAAGTTTGGTTATTATAATAAACTCCTCCTTCTTAATCCTTTATATAATATTATCTTTATTCTGTATATTCGTATTTATACTCCGTTATTCGTTATTATTCTTATCTCCCTATATACTATCCTTCCTTAATAACGAGTTAATTATATTAATTTATATAACGATCCCGCTCCTATTTATAGTATTCCCGAATATAAACTCTCTACGCTTTCTCTTCCTTATAAAACTCGTATCCGTAGTCCCTAAAATACCCGGTTTTAGTATACTACTAGTTTAGGAAGTAGTACCCGTATTTATATTATTACCCCGGTTATTTAAGATTTAGTATTTTTAATTATAATAAAGTAATAATACTCTTAATTCGTTTCTTCGATTTTATCCCCGAATCTAATTCGGGCGATTCGTTATCCGAGTCGGATAATAATATAAACGATTTAATATCTAAATTAAATAATAATATAGGCGATTTAGTATCTAAATCGGATAACGATATAATTTAACTCGGATTTTATCCTTTAGATTATTTTATTAAGCCTTTATCCTTATACGTTTTTTATTATAATAATTAATAAAAATCCTTTTTCCTTATAGTATTAATATCTATAACTTTTTCGTCGCTTTATATTTAATTTATATATACGCCCTTTATTTATAATTTAGGTATAGATTTCCTCGGCTACCCTCTAGCTCTTCGTAAAGAATTTAGGGTTATAAATAATATTATATTAATCCTAATTAATGAATAAATTAATATAAAAGAAGTCCCTTTCTTTAATTATTATAGGTACGAGATAAATATTTCGCTCGATATTCGGTAGTCCGTAGAACCGCCGATTACCTAATATTCTAGGGTTAAGAGTATATAATAAATATACTTTTTCTACTTTTATTATTTTATAAAACTTTTAGACCTACCCTAAATATCGATAATTAAAGACTTCTATAAAAGTACTTTATAGATAAGTAGGTCGTTATTTCTAGTCCCTCTAGCCTAAATCCCTTATCTTTATAATAATTTATACCTCGTTTATTAACCTTCCTTCTTATATAGTAATAAGATTCGTTTCGACCGATTTTTATTCGTATACCTATATATTATCCCTGCGCTAATTATAATAGTATAACTTTATATTTAATCTATAGACTATTATATCCTTATATAGGTAGCTCGGATTAGAAGAATCCTCCCCTAACGTTTTCTAGTATATTAGGTTTTTATAAATATAGATTAAATAATTATTAACCTAGCTATAATCTACCTCCCGTTTATTAATTTCGGTATTCGGTATTATTAGGCCTTATATAGACGCCTTTACTCGATTCGCCTTAATAAATATAACTAAATCTTCGAGAAAGCCCTTTAGGTTAAATATCTTCGTTATATTTAATACTATATATTAATACCGAGTATTATATTTATAAATTTACTATAAAGTAATATCCTTATTTACGTCCGTTTATTAATTTAATTTATCGAGATATAAAAGAACCCCGGCCTTTATAACCTTCTCTTTTTCTTACCTTCTCTTTTAATTAAATAATATAAACTTTATCTCCCGATACTCTAATTTATCCTTTATAATAGTGATTTTGATATAACGAGTATTATACTTTATTATTTACTCCTAATAATCGTCGTATTTATTCGTTCGCTTATAGTAGTTTTTTAGTAATATTAAATATATCCTCTTTATTATTTAAGTACTGTAAGAGTCCGGTGGATCGTATTATCTAATTATCGGTACTACGTAAATAAGGACGTAGAATTTAGGGAAATTAAAATATAGCTCGCCCGTTTTTTTATCGATCGGCCTATACTTCTTAAAGACTTTTTTTAAGAGATTAATTTTATTTAATATTATATCTATATACCTAAGCGTTTCTTCGTTATACGAACGATATTTTATAAATATAATAAAGTTAATAATTACTCGTCCTATATATAATATTTCCGGTACTTTTTCTAATAGTAGAGGGGTAAATACGGGTATAATTATTTATAAAAATTATTTACTCTCCTCCCCCGTTTATTAATTAATTTTACTAAAGTTTAGGAAACGCTTTAAATTAATATATTTAGGTATAACTCGAAATCGATTATCGAGTAGAGCTTTTATCTCTTCTTTTATTCTACCCTCTTTAATATATTAAATCTATTAATCTAAAAGGTAGTTTATTAGCCCCTTTATTATTAAAGTATATAATATATTAAAGATCTAGATCCCGAAGATATTAACTATAAAATAACCCTCCGCGAAGTTACGGCGGTCGTATATTATTATATCCGATAGTTATTTAGGCGTATCCTTATCGTAGGTCCTTTAAACGCGTAATTATTCTATATATTACTCCGGTATTCTTAAAGAATATAGGACCTTAGGGCGTAATCGCTCGCGCTTATTCGACGGTACTAAATATACTAGATAATATTTACTACTCTTAATAAAGGTAATTAAAACCTATTCTTTATAATCGCTAAATATAAAAGTTAAAATCGGTTAATATCGTCGGATTAGTCCGTCCGCGTATATAATATAAATCCCCTTCCGAGCGTACTCCTTAAATACTTTAAAATTACGCGGTTAATATAAATAAATATTAATTATAATTATAATTAATTTACCCTTTATTATAAGCCCTAAAATATAGTAATATACTTCGGCTTTCGCTTTATTATAGACTATTAATATTAGGCTAAATAATATTATCCCTAGTCGAGTCCCTACTCGTTATATACTCCGTTCGAGGTTACTAATAATAATATAAACCGGCCAGGCCTACTAGTCTCTATAGGTTCGAGATAAATAAATCTTATCTAATCCTATTATTACCGGTATAACGGTCGAGTTATTAGGTAGTTTATCCTATATCTTTTACTACTAGCCGGCTATATATATTTTATTAATAATAAAATCTACGTTAAAATTTCGCTAGCGTATCGGTATATAATTAAGGCTCGAATTAAATAATATATATCCTAGTAATACTTTTATAATAGATATTATATTGAAGTAGAGAATAAAATATATTCTAGGCTCGTTACTAGATTTATTTATATAAACCTAAAAAATTTACCGGACCTAGTCTCTATCGGTATTATTATATTTTATATTAAATAATTTAGCTTTTAATAGTAGAGCGTTATCGAAGTTATAGTATTCGTAGAAGGATTTTAATCGACGGTTTTTAAAGAACTTATTTATAGAACCGCTAGAGAGTCGCGCGATATATATTTACTCGGTTATTATATAATCTATTTCTAATCCGAAGGGATCGTAATTTATACCCGATTCGGATAATTACTCGGATAGAGATTTTAAACCTAGTATATTTTTTCTTATTATTAGCCTCCCCGTACCTCGCTCCGGTAGGTATTATTCCACCGATATAATTATTAAAGATAATATTATATTAATACCGCCCGAAGTCGTTATAAAGGTTATTTATTCCGTTATTTAAATTAATATATCCCGAGGATAATATATCTTATAATCCTCCGCGTCTTAAAATACTTTTTCTATAATATTATTATCTATATAATTATTTAATACGTATTATTCTTTTAAGAAATACTTATACCTTTAGCCTAAAAGCGACCCTTATTATTAATATCGTCCTTATTCTTTTCGTCTATATAAGTTAGGGGCTTTATAGGATTCTTATAAAAACGCGTCCGTTTCCTATATATTTAATTAAGGTTATTAAATCGGTCTTTATATTATAATAGATACCTAGAAAAACCGCTACTACTAAGATATTACTTCTCGTAGTATCGATATTATCGATTTATTCGTCCTAATAATAATATAACCTAAATTCTCTTTTCCTAGTAAACCTATTAATAAAGTAAAATATCGATTAACTTAAAGTCTTTATATAATCAAAATCTAGGTAATTCTAGTACTACTCGTTAATCGTCCGAGATATATATAAACTACGTAGTATATTAAGCTATTCGTATATTAGGTATATTAGACTTCGAAGGTAGAATTTAATCTTTAGAATATCGAGGAAACCTTATAAGGTCTTAAAGATAAATTCTTAATACTAGGTATAATAATTAGCTAGTATAACCGTAATAATAAAATATTAATATTATAAGAATATTATTTAGTTTAAAGTATAAAAGAGTATAGAAAAAAGTCGTATATATTATTCTATCTATTTAAACGAGAAAAAGGCCAGATTAAATCTATATATTAAATACTAAAGTTAAGGAAGGGGATCTTTAAAAGAGTCTATATATATTAACTAATAAATATACGAGAGTTATTTTTTAATATTAAATTTATAGAGGCCTTTACGCTATCCCTTTACCCCTTTATCGGACCTTTTATAAGATATATTTACCGCTAAAATAAGACGATTACCCGCTAGTATAAAGATTCCTCTATTTAATAACGATACTATATATTAGTTTATTATACTCCTAGCGATTATACTTAATAATTATAATATTCTCGATCGTAGGTAAACTCTACCGCTTCTAATCTAAAATATAGTACGATATTAACTAAGAAATAATTATGGCCTAAACTTATTATTATATTTAATAGTAATTATAAATTATTAATAGTACTAGAGTATGGACCTATATAAATATTCCGATAGTATAATACTTAGTTAGAAGTAAATAGTCTTTTATATTATTTATCTTATTTATTTCTCCCGTTATACCTCCCTTTATAGTATACTAAACGTAGTCTTAATTAACTCGGACGTTTTTTACTATCCGGCTACTTTTAAAATTTAAGAATTTATAGAAATAAAAATATTAACCCTTAATAGTAATCCTATAATAATCTAAATATAATAATAACTTTATTAACTACCCGATCGAATATAATTCCGCTTTAATAAATATTTAGTTATATATACTATTAATTCGTACTTAATACGCGAATTTAATATTATTTTAATATCCGTTTCTAGTTATTATTATTCTATTATTCCTCGCCCTCTTTACTCTTATTTAAACCTAGGATCTTCTACTTTATTATATTCTAACGTTATAATAAATAAGATTTTATAAATATTAGTATTAAGTTTCGACGAGCTTAATATTATCGTTTTAGCGCTACTAGTTATAAAATAAATAACGCGTTTATTTATTTTATTTATCGAAAGTCGATTCGTACCTTTTATTTATCCTTTCGCCCCTCTTATTTATTAATTATATTTTATTATCTTTATTTATTAATTATATTTTACCCTCTTTACTTTAATTCTTATTAATAATATTTATTTCTACCTCGCTTTTTAATATAGATAGGCTACCTACTATAATATTATCGAATCCTAATTTCTATATTAATATCGGTTTAAATAATCTCCGATAAAATATTAAGAATATCGAGCTCGGTTTATAATATACGCCGAAACTCTTCGCCGTAGTTAGAATAAAGTTAGAGAGGAGAATATAAAATATAGGAATATTAGGTAAAACCTTCTATAATAATAATACTAGGGTTACTCGTCGTTAAATTATTAATACTATTATCCTTAATTTTAATTTATTTAATTATTCTCTTTTATTTTTAGATAAGAGGATACGGTAGCTTCTACGCCTAATTAACGAAAATACTACTAAAGTTATAAACCGTTAACTTAAATAAGAATCCGAGGAGTTATATAAATCCCCGTATTTTAAAGTTAAAAGAACCGAAGACGATTACTCCGAAGGTAAGTTTTATATAAAAAATTATACCTCGCCCCCTCGAATATCTAGAGATCCTATAATAATTCTCCTTAAAATCTTATATAACCGTAATAATCAAATCCGATTTATTCGACTTAATATTATCTTAAAAGATAATATAAAGAATAATAATAAACCGGTATAGTTCCGGGTTAGTTATATTAAATTAATCGATATCTTAGTAATAAAGTATTTCTAGGATAAGTAAAATAATTTATATTAAAATAAACTCTAGTATTCTACTCCTAGCGAATATATAGATATTAATTATAACGAGGACCTATAAGATATACTAGCTAGTATATAGTAAAGCGGAAGTCTTAAATAACCTCTTTATATTATATATAGGCCTCTTTATTAATTAAACTATCCTATATAACGATCGAGATACTAGTTAATAGAAATACTAAAAATATTATAGTCCTCTTTTACGAAGAGAAAAGACTTAATTAAAGAGGTTTTCCGCCTTTATCGAATATTTAAAGAAGTTTTTTATATTACTTTTTACCGTCTAGTAACCCCGTTAAATAAATCCGCCCCCGCTTTCTCCTACTAAACGAATTATAACCTTTATCGATATATTATCCGATAATAATAAAGAGGAAGAAGAGGCGCCGAAGGGTTTAATTATTAATTAATTATATTAAACGAGGGACCCGTCCTTATATAATATTAATATAAGGAAAATAACCTCGGCGAGGGTCGCCGAGGTAAATATAGTATCTATAAATATAAACGAGTAAGAAACTTTATAAATTCTTTACCCTTTATCTTTTAATTCGCCCGTAATTTATTTACTCCGTAGTCTTATTATAATTAATAAAGAGGACCGACCTTAATAAGATAATAGAATATAGATATTTATAGAGTAGTTATTTTAACTAAAACCTAGTAATAAGTTTATTTATAATATATATATTATACGAGGGTTAAAGCCGTAGAAAATAATAAATAATAAGATAGTACCTCCTAAACTATATATTTATTAGTTCTACGATATTATTTAAAGAAGGCGGCGGGCTAGCTATTACGGAGGGGCTATTAACGATAATAATTTAAAATTTAATAAAATTCGTTTTTAACTCTAGGTCTCTTCTAATAATATTATCGAATCGGATTATATTAATATCCGATTCGACCTAGACACTTAATATTTTCTTTAATTTTATTACCGAATATTAATTTAATCTATATTACTATTACTCTAGTATTTAAAAGAAATTTCGGGATCTCGAAGAATTTAAAAAATCTATTTATTATAATAAATATCTCTCTTTATACGGCGATATTTATTCCTCTACGGGTCTACTAGATATCCGTTACCCTTATATATATAAATATAAGGATATTATTATTTATCCTATATAAGGTATTACTTTAATTATTATCCTAACGAAGGTAATAAAGAATTAATTAAGGGAATAAATTAAATAAATCGATATAGACGATAAGGGTTTAAGATTTTAATACTTCTATACCTAGGCCAAAAAAAAGTATCCTAATATTAATATTTAGCGATTTACCCCCGAAAACGTTAAATTATTATATTATAAATTAGATGGAACTATAAAGTCTAGCTAGGAAAAAATCCTATTTATATATAGCCCCGCCTTATACGATATATAGGTTAAGAAGATCTTAAATCGATTAAATACTAGCCTTAAATATGATTTCCGTATAAGATAGATCTTTATAAACGAATTTTATAAAGTAAAAATTAAAACGGGTACCGCCGCTAGATTTATCCGAGAGATTAAATAAAATATTAAAAAACGGGTTCGAAAGAAATTCCCTGAGGGTAATCTTAAATAAGCCGAACTAGATAAAATATATAAATATAAATACTAATAGAGTTTACTTTTTATATAGGGTTTTTTAATAACTCTATAAACTCGTACCTTAAAGGATTATACGATTATAATTAAATTAATTAAATAACCGTAGTAACCTTAAAATTCGTCTACCGAGTATATAATACTTTATAAAGTCGAGGAAATCGATTAAAGGATAACGAACCTATTCGTTTATATATACCTAGATAAGGATATAGAAAAGGCGGTTATAAATAAAATAAAAATAATTCTTAATTCTATCGAAATTAAACGAATACCTTTTATTAAGAATTTCGAGGGTATAACCGAGTTTATTAAACTTCCCCTTTATAAAATAAAAAAGATCTACTACTTTATTACGGATATTTAACGAGAAAAATTTTATAAAAAGGAGTTACGAATTAATAAAGAGGTATAAAAAGAGTATTAAAGAATAATAACGGTTATTAGAGCGGCGGGTAAAGAAGTACCTATAGCGACTATTAATAATTATTTTAAAAAGGCCTATAAATTTCGCGCCGCGGGAGTAATACTAAACCTTCTAATATTTACTCGAATTAAAAACCTAATATTAATGGATAAAGAGTTCTCCGTAGATTTTAAATATAATAATAATAAACCCCGTATAGAGTTCCTAGAGTTAAAGGGGAAATAAAAGGACTAGAATAAATATTTATAAAATAATATCTACGCTTATTATCTCGACTACCTTATTAAGGATACGCCTAAGTTATTAATATTAAAAAAACTAATTAATTTACTCGGCTAGGATATTTACGGTAGGCTAAAGAGATTAGTTATCTTTATTAATTTACCCGTCGTTACCTACGTTATATAATATATAAGTTTAGACCTATCGGATAATATCTAATATAAAATTTATATTAATATTTATATAATAATTAAAGAAGTATTACCCCGGCGAGTCTTTATAATATAGTTTATCCGTAAATTAAATTAAACGGGATAAAGAATATATCTAGTTATTTATAGAAGGGGATAAGATTCGTTTTCTCCTATCTACTAAATATATCCTCGGGATTAAGGTAACTCTAACTCGTACCTTTCGTAATATTAATCTCGATATAAATTAAATATAATTCTTCGATATTTAATACGATAGGCGGATTACGCGCTTATCTTAAAAGAATAAAAAGATATATAACTATTATTTTATTCTAGATAATAAGAATTATTTAGACTAGATAGTATTAGATAAGTAAATAAAGAATAATAAAACGAGGAAAAAGATTTATTTAGTAATAGGAAAAGCGATAGGAAAATCCGATTAATATTAATAATTAGATGAAGAGGCGTTACTACGGGGGCTTTTTCTTATTATCGGCGAGTTAAATACTTTATATAACTCTTCCCTAAACTATAAATAGAGGTTCTTTATCGCTTTTTTATAATTATAAGTTTAACGAGCTTTACCTAGATTTAAATTAAGATAAACGATATAATTAATAATATTACCGTTTTATCTATATTACCCTAACTAGATACTCTAGCCTATACCGATTAATATCCGGTAGAGATATTATCTCTATAATACCTCCGTTATTTAATATAATATTAAACCTCTAGATAGAGCGTTTATACCGTATACTACCCTAGTATACTAAATAGTAGACCGTTCTAGTATAATTAATATCCTAGTACTCTTTTAACGACGAGGTCTAAATCGATAAAATATAAAGTAATATTATACCTATATTTATCGTCGGTAAAGAGCTCTTATTAATAATCCTTACTAAATAACTAGTAAATATAATAAATATTTATTAATATCTTTTCGTACTTTCTATAAACTAAAGATACTTATCCGAGTTAGACGAGTCGATAATATATTAATTACTATTTAGTTATCCGAGTCGGATATAGCTTAGCGTCCGACTCGATATTCGTTAACTATATTTATATTAATATTATCTAGTAGGCTTAATAGAGTATTTAAAGTAGTACCTACCTAAATATTATTATTATTTCCTATATATTAACGTCGACGTTCTTATTTATAGTATTTTCTTTATTATTATTAATATCCCTATTAATACTTAATAACCTATATCTTTATTTATATTATAGAAGATCTTTATAACCCCGTTATTACTACCTCCTCTCTACCCTCCCTACCTCCTATTAAATTCTATATTAATATTAACCCTAGGAATTAAACGGTCTCGATTATTTCGCGTAGCCTTATAATTAAATAATTATACTATAAGGAAATACGGATAGTATTAAAGAAAGAGATAAAATAAAAGTATATTATAGGTACGTCTTTAAGGAGCCTTAAGAACTAAGTTAAATTTAATAAAGTATTAAAGTAGCTAGATAAAATCTTTTTCTCCGTTTTTATATCTAAGATATTTTAGTTTTAATTTAAGAGCTATAAGTTAAGGATAACTAGAAAAATTAATAATATATATAATTATTATTATAATTATAGACGGTATACTATATTATCTTTCTCTACCGATAACTTTTTTTATATAGCGCGCCTCTTTATTTTTAGCGAAACGGGCTTTTATATATAATCGACCTAAATAGCGGCCGATATATTTTTCTTCGTGTTTAAGCTCCTAAAGGAGAAGAAGCCTCTAATAAGTATTATATAAAATAAGATCGAATTTAGGATATTTAAAGAGGTCCTCCGCGAAGATAAAATTTATAATAACTCTACCGATAAAATCATATATTATATCGGCGATAATAATATTAAAATTAATTATACTCGTAAATTTAAAGCGGTTACGTTATAAATATATAAGAGAGGCGAAAATCTTATTTTATTTACCGTTAAGGCGTATATATAAGGTACGTAATATCTTATTTTAGATATTAAACCCGCGTAGGCTAATTCTAATATAATAAATCGGTATATTTATATAAAATATTAAATATTAGGTATATTATATATTTAAAGTTAATATCTATCCTATTTAGTATATATTAATTAGTTATAGCTCCCTATTTACCCTTCTAAATTAAACCGTTAATCGTATTATTATTTTTACTAGTAAATCGTATTTTAGTTATATATCTAGCTCGGTTTAACTAGTTATTATATAGTAAATATAAATTATAATCCGCGCTCGTTATTATTTTAGAAAGATAGGAAGGGGGTTCTTTTTATAAATAATAAGATATTAATTATATTACCGCCGTATTCGACGGCTATAGATTAAATAATGTGTTTAGTTTTATTCGACTATACTTCGGCCGATACTCTAGCCCGAACTATAACGAATTTTAATCTATAAGACTATCGATATTTATTCTAGGTACTCGAGTTAACTTATATTCTTATAACTTATTAATTATATCTTATCTTCTTTATTTATAAATTATATTTTATACTCTTTACTTCCTAACCCTCTTTAATTCTATTTTAATTAATTATATCTTCTTTAACCTCGCTCTTTACCGTAAATAAATTATTTATTATAATACTAGCGGATCCCTATTTTTATATTAAAATCGGTATAAATAGCCTCCGATAGAATCTTAGAAATATCGAGTTTAATTTATATTATACGCCGAATCTCTTCCCGGTAATTAGAGTAGAACTAGAGAAAGAGAATATAAAAAGTATATATTTAAAATAGAAATCTATATAATATTAAAATTAACCTTACTCTTTATTAAATTATTAACGATATTATTATTAATCTTAATTTATTTAATCGTATTCCCGTATTTAAAAATAAAATAATATAGTAATTTATATATCTACCTAATAAAGTAGCGATTAAATCTACGACCCGTTAAGGCCTTAAATAAGAATCCGAGGAGTTATTTAAATCCTTATATTCTAAAGCCTAAAGGACCGAAGATAATTATTTAGAAGATAAGTTTTATATAAGAAATTACCCCTCGCCCCCTCGAATATTTATAGATCTTAAATCGATTCTCTTTAAAATCTCGTATAGCCGCGATAATTAGATTAAATAGGTTCGGCTTAACGCTACTACGAAAGATAATATTAAGAATAATAATAAAGTAGTATAATTCCGGTTTAGTTATAATAAAATAATCTACGTCTTAATATCGAAGCGCTTCTAGGATAAATATAATATTCTACGTTATAATAAGCTCTAGTATTCTATTTATAACGAATATATAGATATCGAATATAACGAGGGCCTATAGGATATACTAGTTAGTATATATTAACGCGGTAGTCTTTAATACCCCCTTTATATCGTATATAGGCCTTTTTATTAATTAAGTTACTTTATTTAACGGTTAAGGTATTAGTTAATAGAATTACTAGTATTAATAAAAGATACCGGGACGATAATCGGTTATTATATTATAAAAACCTATACTCTTCTCGCGCGAAGAGAAAACGTTTAGATTAAAAACGTTTATACCTCTTTATCGAAAACTTAAAAAAGCCTCCTATACTACCTTTTATTATTTAAGAATATTATTTATTAAATTTATTTTTACTTTCTTTAATTAAGTGATTTTAAACTTTTATCGAGATACCTTTCGGGTTATGAATTAAGCGATAAAGAAAAGAAAGAGACGACGTAAAATTTAATTATTAATAAATCGTATTAGACTAGGGACCCGTCCTTATATAATATTAATATAAGGAAAATAATTACGGCGAGGGTCGTAGATATAAATATAACGTCTATAAATAAAGACGAGCGGGAAACGCCGTAAATTCTTTACTTTTTATTTTTCGATTCGACCGTAATTTATTTACTCCGTAGCCTTACTATAATTAACGAAGAGGACCGACCTTAATAGGAGGATATAATATGGATATTTATAAATAAGTTATTTTAACTAAAAAGCGATAATAAGTTTATAGATAAATATATATATTATATAATTATTAAAGTCGTAAAAAAGGGTAGATAATAAGATACTAGCCCTTAAACTAAATATTTATTAATTATATAATATTTTTAGAGAAGGCGGCGGGCTTTTTATTACGGAGGGGCTATTAATAATAATAATATAAATTTTAATAAGGTTCGTACTTAACTCTAGGTTTTTTCTAATATTATTATCGGTTCGAATAATACTAACGTCCGAGTCGACCTAGACATTTATGATTTTTAACTCCCGTATTCTCGAATATTAAAATATAGTATATAAATATAATTCTTTTTTTATTAAAGAGTTTAAGACTTTTAAGGATTTTAAAGACTCCCTTTATTATAATAAACGCCCTTTATACGAAATAAAGTCGTAAATAAACTAAAAGATCCGTTTTTTTATGAATTTATTAACTTTCGATTACCCTAGTATATATAAAGATAAAGATACTTTTCTCCTTCCTAAAATAAATATTACCTTTATTATTATCTAGGTAAAGATTATAAATAACTAGTTAAAATAATAAACTAAATAAATTAATACGAATATTAAGACTTTAAGATTTAGATACTTTTATATTTATTCTAATAAAATATATTATTATATTATTAATAAGTAATTTATTTATATAAATATAGAGTTATTATATTATAGCCCTAATAGAGTATAAAGCTCGGTAAAGAGAGTACGATAATTATTTATAACTTTTATTTATACGAGATATAAATTAAAAAGTTATATAACGAGGGTATTAACTTTAAGTATAACTTCTATATAGGATATATCTTTATAGACGAGTTTTATAAAATTAAGACTAGGGAGGGTAAAATCGCCGAATTTATCCGAAAGATTAAATAAAAGATCGAAGAGCGGGTTTTAAAGGTATTACCGAAGGGTAGCTTTAAGAAATCCGAACTATATTAAAGGCGTAAATTAATATACCGTTAAAGTTTATCTTTTATATAGAGCTTCTCTGCGATTTTATAAATTTATATTTTAAAGGAATATATAATTATAATCGGGTTAATTAAATAATTATAGTAGTATTAAGATCCGTTTACTAAATATATAATACTTCTTAAAGTTAAAGATACCGGTTAAAGGATAATAAACCTACTCGTTTATATATACCTAGATAAAGATATAGAAAAGGCGGTTATAAATAAAATAAAAATAAATCTTAATTTTATCGAAATCGAACGAATACCTTTTATTAAGATTTTCGAGGGTACGGTCGAGTTTATTAAATTTCTTTATTATTAAATAAGATAAATCCGTTACCTAATTACGGATACTCGATAAAAAGAATATTATTAAAAGTAGTCGCGAATCTATAAAGAAATATAAAAGGAGTATCGCGAAGCTATATTAACTACTAGAAAAACTAGTAGACTACCGTTTATATCGATAATTAATAACTATTTTAATAAAGTTTATAAACTTTATACGGCTAGTATTATACTAAAGCTTTTAATATATACTCGAATCCACGGCCTAATAATAATAGATAACGAGCTCTCCGTAAATTCTCGGTATAATAATAATAAAGATCGTATAGTATCCCTTAAGTTAAAGGGAAATATATAAAGTAGAATAAATATTTAAAGAATAGTATTTATATTTATTATCTCGACGAGTTTACTAGCGCCGAGTTATAAACCGTAAAGCCGTAGGTATATATAAAGTTATAATCTATAAATAAATACCGGTCTTAATTTACTTAAGATTTTACCTCTAAGAATCGACTCGTTACCTCGCCGTTATATTAAGGCTTTAGGGGTATAGATTAATACTCTAATTATATATCCCCTTCGGCCTTAATTAAAACTTATAATAATATTTATATAAGGGCTAGAGAAGTACTACCGCGGCGAGTCTTTATAATATAGTTTATCCGTATATTAAATTAAACGGGACGAAGATTATATCTAGTTATTTATAGAAGAGAATAAAATCGTTTTCTTTTATTTATTAAATATATTCTTAAGACTAAGATAACTTTAATTTATATTTTCCGTAGTATTAATCTCGATATAAACTAAATATAATCCTTCGATATTTAATATAACGGGCGAGTTACGCGCTTATTTTAAAAGAATAAAAAAACGTATAATTACTACTTTATTCTAGACGATAAGAGTTATTTAGACTAGAAATTATAGGTTAAATTTATTTTTCCTAAAATTAACGTCTTCCTTTAATAAACCTTAAGTTATAAATCGAGTAATTTATAATTTATAAACTTAACGTTTATTTTCTTTATAAGATTTATAACTCCGCCCTTTATATTTAATATAAGTATAATATTATAGGCCGATAACGACTACCGATAACTAAATAAGATAATGGATTAAAAGGAGCGATATAAATTAAAGATTTTTATATTATATTTACTTCTACGCCTATTTAATATATAAGGTACCTTAATATTAATATACGGTAATTACCCTAAAAATATATACTACGTATAATACTAGGTTAATATAAAGACTAAATTCGGTCTAGATATTAATTTAGGTAGTATAGTTTCTATAATTTAATACCCGTTATTAATAGTTATTTCTAGAATACCTACGTCTTTTATCGTATACTTAACTACTATATTTAATAATTATTTATAATCTACTGGCCGGGTATACTAGACGTTAATTCTTTTAAATATAGGCGGTATATAATATTATAATTATTAACGACGTAAAGGTCGGTAAAGGAATAAATAATTATATTCTTTATAACCTCGTCTTCGCTAGTAAATAGCTCTCGGTAGAAGGCGTTATAATATAACGAATATAATTTATTTACAAATTTTATAGTATATATAATATCCGATTTAGATACTATATTAGGTAAAAAAATAGTCCGAGTAAAACTTGAAAAAGAAATATACTATTCGGTTAATATTAAATTATAAATATTTTATTCTCTTTAGCTTCTACCTTATATATATTATATTATACTTTATTAAAAGTATAGGATACTAAATACCTTATTATCCAAATATAAATTCTTTATAAACGCTTTTATATATATTAACCTATTTTTCTAATAATATAGTTATATTTTAAATTAAAAGGAATAAAAGAGAAATAATAAATATAGTCGAAGAAAGATTTCTTTAGACTATCTACTCTTATATATATTTAATATTATTATATTCTAGTTTCTAGATTTATTATAACGACTACCCCGATATTACCTCTATTTATTATTATATTTATATTAATAAATTATAAGGATTAGATTTAGTTAGTACCTCGTATTATTTATTCTAGCCCGGATTCCTATTCTTTAAATTATTAAAACGCTCCCGGCGCCGTATAAGGTAACGTTCCGCTAATTCGTAATATATTCGCTAGTAAAGATTATTTTTATATAAATAATTATAGATAAAATAAGGATTCTAACTATCGTCGAATAATATAAAGATATAATTTAATTACTAGGTTTAATAGCGTAACTTTATATCCTATCGATATAACTTAAAAGCCGGCGGTATAATATATATTATTAATATACTATACCGTATATAAAGGGTCCGTTACCGGATATAATCATTAATATTCGCTTTAGTCGGTAGTATTTAAAATATAATTTAAATCGATCCCCTTAGTAGGCCTAACGTATATTCGTCGAGGTAATAAAAGAAAAAAGGATTTTAATAACTAAAGAGACGTAGACGAGGATAATTTAAAAATATTATATCGTAGGTAAATTATTTTACGATATAAAGAAGAAATAGGAGGAGTTAAAAATATAATAATTCGACTCGGATAAGATTTCGAGTTTAATATTAATAAGACCCTAGCCGACTCGGTAAACTTTTATCCGACTCGGTTAAGGATCTTTAAACTAAATTAATAAAGATAATTAAAATAATATAATAACGACGCGCTAAAGAAAAGTTATTTTTCTTTAAAACTTTCGCTCTTTTTTTATCCCGGATTCTAAATAATCCCTTTATTAATTTTTATATATTATTACTAAATAATAACTTTACGCTATAGATTTCTAATAGAGTCGATTCGATATAGTAGATAAATAACGGGTAAATCTTAATAATAGCGAAAGATTAAAAATCGAAAATTACTACGAAAATTATTACGGCGAAAGGGTAAATTACGAAGGAGGCGAAAAAACGAAAGGTATATCTAAATATACGATTAAATAAAACGATTATTAATATAATAATATATTAAGTCCCTTTAAAGAGATTATAACGAAAATATATAAGGTAATAACGACGAAGGAGGTAATATAAAAAAGTAAAGAAAACGCGTAAAAAAGAGTAGTTATAATTTCGAGAATATTATCGATATATCCGTAGACGACCAGGTAATCCTTTTTAAAATAATAATTAATATTAATATCGACGAGTATTTTTCTCCCGATAACCTGAGCCCTAAAAAGGACCGCCTATCTATAATTATTACTAGAGTATATCTTCTTAATTATACGAAATATATACGACTAATAACTCTTATATAGGAAACGAAATAAATAGGCTTTCGAAATAAGAATTATATTATAATCGTAAATTATATTAACTCCCTTTTATAAATAAGAGTTAATATTATATTTAATAAAAGTAATCTCGGTTATTACTATTAAATATTTACGGCCTTAATAACTAGTCGTAATCTTAGAAAAAAGGCGTAAATCGTCGACCTTTATCGAATATATATCGGGTATATTAATATATAGAGAATAGGTTCCGATTACGAGAGGAGCCCTTTAAAAAGGCTTTAACGCGAAGAAATATCCTTTAAATTCGGTAAATAATATAATAAAAACGTATTATATTTAGATATAATTAATATACCTAGTAATATAATAACGAAGTAGTTAAGTATTATTAAATAAGAGTTACTTTTTCTAAATTAGAAGGCGACTAGTATAAATATCCGAATAAAAGGCGGTTACCGAGATTAGGCCTATAACCGAATATAAATAAAAATTAACGAAGGGGCTGAATCTTAAGAAAAGAAATATATTATTAATAAATTTCGCCTAAATAGTTAATCCGATAATAATTAATCTTTATAAATTATATAAGGCGAGTAGCGGTAGTAAAGAAATAACGAACCGCGTTTATAGTATAGGCGGTAATAATAGGGTAAAATAAAATAAATATTATCGTTCTCTCCTACTCGCCGTATTTTAAAGTTTAAATATATTATACCTAGATATCCGCCCCCTTTATATCCTATACTTATAATTATATCCGATATTAAATATAAAGATAAGAGCGATAAAAATATTATATAGGCTTTAATTTCGACCCTTTAGGGTAGGAAATACCGTCGTTATAAAATAAAATACGAAAGCTCTAAGATTTACTAGTATATTATAGATACTACTACGCCTATATTTTTTTTAAAGATTATAAATAATAATAATATTAATAGCCTGATATTATAGCCGGAATATTATTATATAAAAATAAATAACTTTATAGCTAGGATATAAAAGGAATAGAAAACTTTACTTCTATATATATAAGAGCCGTAGGTTCTAGGCCGGTTATATAACTCGGGCGGTATCTTTACTCTTAAAGAAATACGGAAAATTATAATCTCTACTTTTAAATATTACCCGTTATATATTAAATAATAATTAATAATAACGCAGCTCCTAAATAATTTAACCGATTTTAGAAATTAAATAATAAAGAAGATACGAAGCTAGGTCTAGATAGTAATAGAATACCCAGGCCTAACGATAGAGTAGACTAAGAATAATACCTCGGACTATATATTCGACCTACGGTTTACCCTTCCGGATTTATAAAGTAATATAAATATTATTACCTCCTATATCCGAATAGAAGTTTATTATTTACGGGTCTAGTATAAGGGTCGTTTCCTAGCGCCGTTTATCGTAGTAATAATATATCGTATATTCTTTTATAATAAAGTAAGCGGTATTAAACTTAAATAGTATTACGAAAATATATAGAACCTATTACCTACTAGTATAATTATTCTTATAGTAACGGCGTTTTATTATAGGTTTAAAGAATATAAAATAGGATATTATATTATTAAAAAATAAGACGGTAATAAAATTAAAGATAAGATAACCTCCTAAAATATAAATATAAATATTTATATTAATGGATCTTCGAGTTATATTCGAATAGGTTATAAAAGCGTAGTACGAGTAAAGAGAAACGAAGGTATATATCGTTACGAAGATATTATACGGTCGTATAATAGATATTTATAATAGAAATATATATAGTAAGGACTATCGATAATTAGTAGTTAATTTATTTAAAGAATCCCTAGAGGACCTAAAAGGTAAACCGGACTTCGTAAAAATAATTACGGAAATATAAATAGAAGATACTATTAACTCGCTATTTAACGATAATACTACTAACTCGCTATATAACGGGGATATTATTAACTTAATTAACGAGGATAATAGTATAACCTAAGAATAAAAGTAAATAGCGGGCGATATAACTTCGGTATATATAAAGAAGATAGTTTATAAATATTACCGGTTAACTTTAAATATATAGGCCGAAGATATATTTAATAGCCCGGTCGTTAAGGAATATTAATCGGGGGAAAAGGAAGAGGATATATTTAGCGCGAAAATTACTAGTATTAATAATAATAAAAACGATTTCGAGATTAAAGTATAATAGTTATAGAGTCTTTATACCCTTTTAGGCCAGATTTATTTTATCGCGGGGCTATAAAATAAAGAATAGTTATAAAATAAAAATAATTAAATTATAAATAATAAAGCGAAGTATAAGAAAAGAAAATAAAGGTAGTTAAAAAACGAGTAAATAATATATTTATCCGTTAATACTATATATAGGGAGGATCCTAGGTAACGATTAAATAATTAATACGAATAATAGTAAATAGATCTATATCTATTATATAATAATATTTAAAGAAGAGATCTAAGTTATTTATTTATATAAACGTAAGTATATATATCTACTAGGAATCCGCCGGGTTATAAGAATCCTTTTATACTCTAAGATTATCCGACTCGGACGATATTATATATATAGGTAAACTATTAAAACCGTCCGAATCGGATAAATTTAGGGTTAGGAAAGGCCTAAGGGAGTTATAAAACCTAAATAATATTAAATACTCATAAAATATTTAAGGATATAACGACTAGTAATTTAGGTAATTTATAAAGTTCATAAAGAATAATAAACCTATATTATAAAAGTTATTAATATATATATACGATAAACTAGAGTTACTAAACCTATTAATAGTAAATATTATTTATTAATAGGACCCTGCCCGGACCCTCGACTTACTAATCCTATTAAACCTCGGGTCGGTATTTAATATAGAGTTTCAGCGTAAACCCGTAGACGGCTTTCTAATAGGGCTGATAGCGCTTAGAGTATACTAACATTTACTTTTAAGATTTACCGATAATACTTTATAATAATAAAGGCCTAACTAGAATAAAAGAAAGTATAGAGTTAAGAGGGTAGTAATATTACTAAGGATAATAACTATAAATAGGGCTAAAGGGGTAGATATAGTTATAGTAATAAAAAATAAAGAGTTAATATAAATACCGTCTTTAAAGAAGAGTTACCGACACGCCTAAATATTAGAATAATAACCGTTAATAGAGGTAACTTATTAAATTTTTTCTCTTCGATACCGCTTATAACCGCTATATCGTTAACGACCGTTCTTATTTCGGCGATAATTATATTAATATTTTAAGTACTTTTATTATAGATATTAACGAGTATGATTTAATCCCGGTAAAGTAAGGGACCGCTATTATTTATATAATTAATACTAGCCGCTAAATCGATATATATTTTATTAATATACTTTATATCCTTAATATATAGTCGAATATTATTTTTAAATTATAATTAATATTAATCGGAGTTAAGATTATTAAAATCACTTTTATAGGTATTATTATTAGTTATAAAGACTTTAATTTCCGCTTTATATTTTATAATAAAGTATTTATATTTAATATTTAGGTACCTCCTACTCTAAGTTTTATCACGATTATAACTATATCCTAGATTCTTCTTAGGTTAAAAATATATATATATATTACTTTCTAGATCTCCTTTAACCTAAAGTTATAATATTATTAATTAAATTATTTAAAGTAATAGAATTTAAAGAAATTAGAGATAATAATTATAAATATTAACCTAGATAAATTAATACCGGCGGATTATACCTATACTTTATATATTTAATCGCGAATAAAAAGGGTATTATATACGTACCCTATTACTCCGGGTAAATACCCGTATAAATATATTAATAGTAACCTCGTCGGTTTTATTAATAATAAAAGAGTATTTTTAGGAGAAATCTATAACGGCGCCCGCTATTTTAAGACTATATTTTATAATTTTATTAAAAAGTTTTACGTCGTTATCTTTATATATAAAAACGATTTCCTCTTTATATTTAAAGTTTATACCCCTAATCGCGAGCGACCTATATAATAAGTTAAGCGTTATTATATCGATAGCGGAGGGAGGAGAATTTAACTTTAAGGTATTTATAACCTACCGAGAAAAGAAGGGGATTTTATTTAAATATATTATTTATAATACTTTATAAATTAACGATACCGCTAAGTGTTTAGGCTAGAGCCTAGGTTATAAAGTATATATTATACTCTTTAAGAATAATATAAAGAAGAAGTATTAGTCGGAATTCGTTTTTATAATTAAATACCTCCGTAATCGATCCCCCGAATTTAATATTAAAAAAATATTATTCGAAAAGATTAATAGTATTAAGTTTAATCTTCGCTACTTAAAAACTTTCGGCTTTAAAATATAGGTTTATATTAATAGTATTATTATTAAAATAAGATATTTTAAGTCCTATACCGTTAAATATAAATTAATCGGGTATAAGGGCGATATAATTTATTATTTTATTAATAAAAAAGGCGAGTTTATATAATTAAATAATATTTATTCTATTAAATAAATACTTTAAGATATATCTAGATTGTAATAAAAGTATAGTATAACGATCTTTCGTCTTATTTAATTATTAAAGCGGGCGGCGGTCGAAGTCGACTCTAGTAATGATTTTAACGAGGATAAGAGCTCGTTTATATATTTAGAGTTATTTATATTAGATAAATAACCCCCTAAAAGCGATAGTAATAATAATATTAATAATAGTATTAATAACGACGATACCTTATAGTTTTATTTATTACGAACTCGTTTATTATAATTTATAAAATAGCCGGTAATTAAGTTACTTATTAAGGTTTTATAAAATTATCCCGAATTACGTATACCTTTAGTTATACCTCGATATAAATCCCCCGATTTAATCGCTCTATATATTTTCCTAACTCTCGTTATACGCGCCGAAGTACGAGAGTCGAAGATATATAAAGAGGCTATAGCCGATAACTATAATAAAATAAACTAGTAATTAATAATATAGGATAAATTCGATTCCCTAGTTTAGAATAATATATAGACGCTGGCCTTTATACTTATAGAGTATAAAGTATTATATAGTAAATAGGTCTATAAACTAAAGCGTAGTACTATAGGTAAAATACTACGATATAAAGTATATTAGGTAGTTCGTGGTTTCGAATAATAAGAAAACCTAGATTATAATAAGACCTTCGCCTCTATAATAAAGTTTATAAATTATAAAGTTATTTTTACTCTTACTATTATCTTAGATTAGGATCTTAAATAAATAAACGTTAAAACCACTTTCCTATATAGTATAGTATAGGAAGAAATCTATTTTAAATAGCCTACTAGATTTCCTACCGTTAATTCTAGAGTATATATAGTTTATTATTTTAACAAGACCCTTTATAGACTAAAATAATCGCCTCGAGTATAACTTAAAACGTTATAGTAGATTTCCAAATCATTGAGGCTAACGCTAGTGGATTTTTTTTTATTTTTTTTGCGCTGCGGGCTTGGCGGGATCAAAATCGTCAAGTTTTAAACGACTATAAAACGATAGCCAGTACTGCGATATATATAAAAAATAGATATTGTAATAGGCCTAGAATAAGGCTATATAAACCAGCTTATTATAGCGTAAACCTAGCGTTAATAGCTGATGTGTATCGGGCTAAAAACCTCATCTTCGGGAGTAAGAATAAGCTATATATAGAATTAAGAATAGGCTATATATAAAAGCAACAATGAGTATATAGAAGTAAGAATGAGCTATATATACAAGCATGAATAGACTATATAGGGAAGTAGTAATAAGTAGTATAGTATATAGGCTATATCTATTGAAATAAATAACTTATTCTTATGTCTTTATATAGCCCGTTCTTGCTCCTATATATGGCCTACTCTTGCTTCCCTGTATGGCCTATTCATGCTTCTATATATGGCCCATTCTTGCTTCCATGTATGGCTTATTCTTGCTTCTATATATAGCCTATTTATACTTCTATCTATGGCCTATTCTTGCCCCCATATATAGTTTATTCTTACTTCCATATATAGCTCATTTATACTTCTATATATAGTTTATTCTTGCTTCTATATATAGCCTATTCTTATTTCTAATATAATATATTCCTACTCCTATCTATAGGATATATATAGTTAGTACTATTACGATACTTATATTAACTATTAACGCTGTATTTATATTATAGTAAACTTGCCCTAATAGGGCTAGCCTAGGATTATTAAGATATCTATTTTTTATATATATCGTAGCGCTAGCTATCGCTATATAGTTATTATTAATTTTAATCCCGCCAAGCCCGTAGCGTAAAAAAAATAAAAAAAATTCCACTAGCGTTAGTTTTAATAGTTTGGAAATCTACTATATCTAGCTTCCTAAAAACCCTAGGATTTCGCGCTCTCGTTTTTAATAAAAACGTTCTTATCGGTATTAAAGATCGAGTTATTATCGCCGTTTATATAAACGACTTATTTATTACTAGCCCCGGTAGTGCCGTTATATATAGTATTAAAGACGCTCTTTTTTAATAATTCTAGATAAATAACCTAAGGCCTTATTCTTACTATCTTAATATATCGGTATCGCGGGATAGAGTAAATAGGATCCTCCGATTAAACTAATCTATTTATATTAAAAAAGTATTAAGGGAGTTCGGTATATAGGATATTCATTTAATTACTACCTCTATGAATATAGAAAAGTTTTATATAGTAGACGAGGACTTTCTCGCTCCCGATAACTCTTATATTTAATATTAATCCGTTATTAGTTCTTTTATATACACTATACTAGGTATAAGACCCGATATCGTATATATTATATTAATTATTAGTCGTTATGACTCTAACCTAGATGAATTTTAGTAGAAGGTTATTAAATATATTTTTTAGTACTTTAAAGGGACCGCCTATTTATAGTTAATATTTCGCGGCTTTATATTCCCGTTACGGGGTATATTAATATTAACTAGATAAATAATTTTAATACCCGATATTCAACTTCGGGATATGTTTTTAATATTAGAAATAAAGTTATTAACTAGTTTTTTAAATAGTAGACTATTATTACCCTATTAATATACGAAGCCGAATATACCGGTTAGATATAGGTTATTAAGGAGGTTATTTAACTTTAGAGATTATTACGGGAGTTAGATATTATTATAAAAAAATTTACCGCTAGAGTAGTAACGCTTTATTATAATAATTAAGGCGTTATAATACTAACTAATAACCCTTAATTCTACGCTCGTATTAAGTTTATTATTATTTAAATATAGTTCGTACGCGAGAAAGTTAAATCTAGCGAAATTAAGCTAGAATATACACCTACCGATAAATAAATAATTAATGAGTTAACTAAGGCCCTTAGTAAAGATAAATTCGTTATATTTCGTAAAACTTTTAGGCTAGAAAGTCCTTTATAAAATTTATAATATCGCTAGATATACTCTTTAACCGTAGAAATAATAAGAGTCGTTTTTTATTTTAGTAGGAGTTATTATTATAGTTATTATACCCGCCTAATACGGCTCTATACTAAATATTAAGGCTCTTCGGGTAATCTACGACGCTAAACCTTATTTTCTAGCCTCGTTTCGGGGGCTAGTATACCTATTATATTATATATCTTTAGTATACGCCCTATAATGGTTCGACTTAAAATTTTAATATATTATTTTATTTAGTTATTCTTAAAGCCTATATCGCCCCCAAGTTAAACTAATTTAACCGCGGGCTTCGATCGTAATGGCCGCTATAATTGATATCGAATATTAAATACTATAAATATTATATACGCCCGATATATCTCTTCTCGATCTTTATATTATTATTTAAGAACTAAAGTAGTTCCTTATATATACGTAGTTATATATTAATAATTATATATATTCTAACCCTATATACTTCTTTACTAGTAAAGAATAAAATAATTAGGTTAAAGAGTACGCCGAACCTAATATTATCGATTTATATAACGATCTTTAGAAGTATTTAAAGACTTTAACGCTGAATGAGCTAGCTCTATTTAGTAATTAAAATATTAATTAAATCGCTCGACCCTACTATAAGTAATTTAAATAATATTATTAGGGTATAACTATTATTCGAGAGCCCCCTAGTATTTATATAATTATTTATAACTACGACGTTAATATATTTTAAGATTTTAATAAGCTACGGTATCGTAACTTTATATTTATATAGTATAGACTTATTAAGTACGCCTAAACCGTTAGATACTACCGTATTAAGAGTATATATTAAGAGTATATAATTCGGTAACGCCGACGTCTTTAGGGACCCTAATTAGTGCGTACGTCTAATAATTTAATAAATCGATATTATAGTTTTAATACTAGACCTCCCCTTTTAAAGCCCTAATAATTAGCGATTACGCGGCTTTTAATATATTATATATTAATAACGCCTATATAAGAATATTTATAGTATTATATACACCCTCTAGGCGAACCCATAGTATCGCCTATACTTTTCCTTTATTAGGGTAGCCTCTATAATACTTTATATAATTATTTTATAGTATCTTATTCGCCCCTATAGATCCTACGCCTATATTTCTACGGATTTTTAATATATATTTATTAGATATTAAATAAATCTTTTAAAAAACCGCTTTTTATTCAAAAACGGAATTTTTATTAGGTAATAGTAGATTTTATTTACTTTACTTTAATTACCCGGTATTTAGATAAAAGGGGGATTCGATATTATTATATTTAGATTCAATTTTACTCCTACGACCCGGCGTTTAGTCTTAGTATATTATAGAGTAAAATAAATAACTTATCTTACCCCTTAGCGTTACTATATTAAATTAATACTACGATCGAGTAGGAGTATCGAAATAAGAGCTAATTAACTTTACTAGCCGCGCGTATAGCGCGGTACTAGTATGGCCTTAGTAACCCTTATAGTCAGTCGCTCTAGTATCTCTATATAGTAATAATATAAGTACTATCTACTTTATATTTTGATAGTAGTTTCACTACTATACGCCCGCGTCGCCCGAATAATTCAGGCTAGTTCTATTACGGCTTCCGCGGCCACTAACTAAATATAGGGGGGGTGTCTATCTAGCGATCTAGGGGGTATCTATATAAATAAAGGAGGTATCTCTATAATACTACTCTATTAGAATTAAAGAAGGATACCTAGTTTAAAATAAATAAAAGGTCTTTACCCTTTTAAAATTAAAAGTCGTAAAGTTAATACAAATAACCTTAATAATAATATTACGATAAAAGCCTTCGGTAGTTATTTTATAATAATAATAATCCTTTAAATTAATAGTATTTCAATTATTAATTTTTAAGTTTTTATTAATAATAGTAGTAGCCTTTTAGCTAGGAATCTTTCTCTATTTAAATAAGTTAGTTTATTAATAACTATAAATAGTAGTATAGAAATTGATAAAACCCTCGTTACGCTCTTTAATTATAAGATTAATAAAGTTAATAAATTACTCTACTACTACCTCTCTAATAACTATAATTACCGGCGTAATATTAATATCTACTATACTAACGTAGTTTTCAGGTAATTAAAAGTTTTAAAACTATTATTAAAATAAGCCCTCATAGTAAAATAGTTACTATAATAAAATTATAACCTACTAGGCCTCAACTAAAAACAAAAGTATAAAAGCGAGATAGTAGATTAATAATATTAATAACTAAGATTACGGATACTAGGATAAAGTATACTACGCTAGCGAATATCCTAGCCACGAAGACCACGAAGATAATTCTTACTATGATAATAATTTATAATAATAATATAATAAGTAATTAAGTAACTTCGTCGGTATTAAGATTTATTACCGAAATAATAATACCTCTTTCTTATTTAATACTAAGTTATATAAAAACTTTTCGAGGAGACTATTTGTAAAAACTTTCTAATAGAATATTTAATAAGACCGCGAAACCTTCTATTAATAAACTCGATATATTTATTATACCCGTCGATACTAATATTATAATAGTTAAAATCATTAACTCCGATTTATTAAATATTATTATATTTAGTATAGGATTCGCCTTCCGAGGTTAAAATTATATTTATCTACTACGTTAAACTTAATCCTCTTATAGAAGAAAGCGAAGAAAAGGACGAAATTTATATTAATATAGGATATAATATTACTTTAATTAATAAATCTTAGATATTATTTTAGCTACCTAAAGTATAAATTAGAAAAATAATTTTATTACTCCGTATTAAGAGTATTAGCTCTATTATATATAAGATTAATAAATATATTATTATTCTTATCTACGTCCCCGGCGTTAAGGATAATAGTATTAAAGTATTATATTATATACGGAGAGAGATCTATCTTATTAGTAATTTAAAGGCGAAGATATTTATTAATAATAATATTATCGGGCTAGAAAAAATCGTTATCGATATTAATAATAATAATAAGGTATATGTTAGAAACTATAGTATTACCGTTTTTATTAATTTATTAACGAAGATAATATATATACAGCCTAAGTTATATACGTAAGGTAATTACTATTCTATTATATATTAAAATTATGTTTCTAGTCTATACCCCGGCGGGTTTAACGAAGGACTAAGATTTTTTCTTCGAATTTATAATCTAGGTAAATCCAATACTTTATATTTACTTAATTAATTCTAAGGTCGAATAGGTTCTTATTAGGAATAAAACCGACGCTATTATTTATATTCTACGAAGACTTCGTTTAGGTACGCTTTATAAAATTAATTATAGAAATATTTAGTTCGCTAAATTGTTGAGTTATACGAAGACTTCGTTTAGGTACGCTTTATAAAGTTAATTATAGAAATATTTACTTCGCTAAATTATTAAGTTCTCTATATACTCTACCGAAGTTTTCTACGAAATATAAATAGGTTAATTAAGGTTATAAAATTCCCTCCCTAATAAAGACTTGAATAACTTAAAGTTCGACGAGTAAGATTAAGAAAGTAGTTATATTTACTACGATAGTAGCTTTTAGTTTATCCGCTTTTATTAATAATATTATTCCTAATTTTTTTGATTTCGCTAGCTTAATCTTTATAACTTTAATATATTCTCTAACTCTAGCTAATAAAACGAAACTTTATAATAATATTATAATCTTTAATAACCTTAAGGACATAATGATTTTATTAGGCCTTATAAATAAATTTCCTACTTTATATATTAATAAAGATTTTACTAGAGTCCTTTGAAAGAATTAGATAGAGATTCCTCTATATAATAACTAGTAGATAAAGCTACTTAATATTAATTATATTAAGATTTACTTATTTCGAATTAAGGATAAAGTTATTATTAATTATACGTTTAATAAATTGTAAAAGTAGGGTCGTTTAGAATATATAACCTAATTTATACCTTTTAGCTACTTGGTCTTTATAGTATAAAAAACCCTATTAGACGGTATACGTAAAAGTAGAGCGGTAGTAGATATATACGGGCTTAATAACCTTATGATCCCGGATATCTACCCTATACTACTATAGTCGGATATTATTATAAAACTACTAGGATATACGTACCTCTCGGTATTTAATGTATATTAATTTTTTTTATTAATAGTTAGTATTACCCGCCTATAGATATATATTAATTATCGTAATATATCGCGGTTAATAAACTGTTGAACTATAGTAGGTAGAAATACTTCTTGATTGATTATCTATAGAGGATAAGAGCGAAACATATATATAAGACTCTAATGCCAAGTATTACTAAGTATCTATTTAGTTAGTAGTGACTAAGTAGTCCTGTACTCCTATATTCTAATACTCCTACTCGAACGAAATCCTCTATTAAGAAGTCTCTAAAATAGCCCCGTATTCCCCTTATTTTGGGGTCGTTATAATGGGTTATAGAGGCCTAAACTATAATTTATAGAGGCTAAGTTATAGGCCTAAGCTATAATTAGTAGGGGCGAAACTATAGGGTTAAGCCACGTCGGTAGAGGCTAAGGGAGCAAAATTCCGTTTTTTAATAAAATACGGTATTTTAAAATTTTTATCTAATAGTTAACCTATATACGCTAAATTTAAGTGGTAACTAGGTCGGAATATTAATAAGCGATATAAATACTATAAAAAGATTATTAGAAATAGTCGGATATTATGGGGTTCTACGGGGAAGCGATTATTAAGGGTATAAAGACCGCCTAGGATACTACGGGGACCGCGTTAAATACTACGGGTATAACGACGTATAACTATAACGGATATATAGGGGATATTCTAGCGATGTATATATTTATTAATAAAAGTTATAGGAGGGCTAAGTAAGAATAATAAATTATAAAGCGACTTTATCGTCGCCGCGTATGGCCTAAAAGTACCTAAAGCGATTTTCGATATACCGTTATACGTACGGACGCGATTTAGCTAAAACTTAGAGAGTATATTTTATAAAAGTCTTAAATAGGGCCTTAAAAGTTTAGTAGTATTCGATACGGTAGTTATTAATTAATATTGATTTAAATATTAATATTTACTACTGGCTAGGTTATTAAGACGTAGCCTATAAAGCCTCCGGATAGGCCCGTAGAGCCGCGTTTTAGTATTTACCGGTATAGGATAACTTTTATAAAAGCGTAAATAGGCTCCTATAGGAGCGTTAACAGGCTTTTATAGGGTCGTATTTATTATAGGCCTAAGATTATATAAAAGATATTAAATTTAATTTTAAGAAGAGCCTTAGTTAGGCCGTTAACGATCTACTCCGTAATCGGAAATTAGCGGAACTCGATTTTGTTTATTATAACTTTTTCGCGCTAGAAGTAGTACTAGATTATAATATATTTAATACGGTTATAATCCTAAGGGTTCTTAGCTAGGGCTATAATACCCTAGTTATTATAAAAGATAATTATTATAAACGTAAAATAGGCTAGTAGAGCGGAGTAGGAGGCTAGTATAAATAGTATAATAACGAGTACTATTAATATATACTAGTTTAAATCTCTACCGGAATAAAGTATATACGTAATAGGTATTAGTTATCTAAATAGTCTTTTAAATTAAATAATTTCTTTAATAACCTAGGTCTAGCCCGCGTATTCGGCTTTATAAAATAATAATATAATAATCGGTTAACACTTAAATTGCTAGTTAATAGTCGTACTACCGAGATTAAATATATAGTTAGAGGTAGAACGCCTTATATTATAGTTACCCGCCTAATTAGTATCCGTATAACCCTCTAATAGGGCGAGTTAACCCTAGAAGACTAACTTTAGGTATAATATACCGCGTAGATAATAGAAGATACGTTTTATAGCCGCCTAATAAGATTCGTCGGGGTTAAAAGTATAGCGACTTATTATTAATATTATATAAATAATATTAGGCCGCGTGCTTATTATAGTATATATTAATAAATTAACGGTAAACTAGTATATAATAAGAGAGGTAGGCTTAGTTTAGTATCCTTTATCGGCCGGTACAAGTTTAATTATAAAGTCTATAGGGACTCCTATAGCTTTAGCTCTAATATTAAATATATTATAATCTTTAAATACCCGCTTTAGGTATATTTCTTAACTAAGGGATAACGTACGATTCGGGCGATTATACGATACTTTAAAACTAAGATAGTGCGTAATAGGGTTAAGGTTAATTATCCTATATTTATCGTTTAGGCGTTATTTTAGTTAAGTAATAATATTATCCTATCTATCTATAAAGTTATAAGACCGTTCGATAGCGGTTAACTCGCCTACTATAAGCTAGAATATAACGGTTAGAAACTAGTATTTTAACGGTTATAAAACGGTTATAAAATGGTTGAAAACCTCGATTAATATTATACCTCCCCTTCTTAAAACTATTAACCGTTAATAATTTAGAGAGAGTAAACGGTTATATAACGGTTATAAGCGGTTGGATAATAATCGTAAACGGTTAAATAACGGTCGAATAACGGTTATAAAACGGAATTAATCTAGTAGATAACTATATAACTACGCTATTTATACTACTACTTTACCCTTCGCTACCGCCTATAGTTACCGGCTAGAATAACTACCGGCCGTATAAAAAACTTCTGTACTATTAAAAACGGTATTTTATCGAAGCCTTTTATCCCTTTTATTATAGTCTTTCGTTTATCCCTTTAAAGCCGTTTCGCTAAATATTACCTTATTACCTTATTACTAGGACTACTATTATTATCTTATTACTCTTTCTCCTTATTAATATATTACCTTATTAATATATTACTTTATTAAAATCCTTATTATATATTTAACTATTATAAATATACTACCCCCTATATATATTCTATAATATACCGTACCTTATTAAGCTAATCTAGTTTACTAGGAGTATTAATTATATAGATCGTTTTATGAAAAAAAGCTGGAAGTCTATATATCTACTAGGTCCCCTCGAAATAATATATTAATAATCTTAATACTAGGTTCAGGATCGGACGATTTATATTTATCTTATTAGTTACCTCTAGATCTTACTTTAGTAGCGGAGTTATAATATATATAACTAGAAACGTATACCTCTTCCGGCGATAGGTATAATAGAAATATTATATTAACCTAGCCTTAATATTATTAATAAATAGGTAGTTATTCATATTATAAATATAACGACGATTGGTTCTGCGGAAGGCTTCGTTAACGTTTATATTTATATACCTCTAGCGACTCTAAAGGTAACCTACGGATCTATATAAATAACTCTATAATACTATTTCAGTGCCTTCTAGCCTAAATCCAATATATATATCCTATATTCATTCCGATAGGTTACTATTAGATATTAAATAAACCTATACTATAGATTAAGCTTTATTAAATTAATAGATACTTTAATATAGAAGAAGAGATCTAATTCAAAACCCTTTATTAATAATTATATAGATTTATATTCACCGTCGCCGGTTATATTATAGAGACCCTTTTTATTATCCTTAATAGTCTGCTCCTTAATTAATATAAAGTTTTTTATAAGCGCTAGACATTACGTATCGAATAACCTAAATACTTTTATTATTTCCGGGTAATTATAATTCTATACTTTTACTAGCCCTAGTTATAGGGATTACTTTATAACGTCTTAAACGAATAAATATCTTATAAAGTTAGGAGGGGTAACGGTATCGGCTATACCTTTAAAAATTCTAAAGAGATATTAACCTCGAGTAGCGGGATAATAATTATTTAATTATTTATACTTTAGCTCGCTAGCTAGGATATTAGAATTTATAACTATCGTATATTCCCTAGTATTTTCCGTAAAGTACAGGCTTATATATACGTTAAATAGTATTAAAAACCGTTAGAATTTATTAACTAAAGATTTTAGTATTTAATTTTTTTATTTACCCTTTTTTCGCGCTAGAGGTAGTAGTACTACTTCGTTAGAGTCGGAGCTAGAATAAACTACCTATAATAGGATATTACCTAAGGCTTTATTTTTATTATTATCGTTATTACCTTTATCGCCGAAGCTTTCCGTAGATACTATTACTATAGTATATAAAATTAACTCTTAGTATACCCGACGCGCCTCTATTATATATTAATAAAGGATATTTAGTTCGGTATATTATTAACTACTTATAAGTATATTAGATCGTATAATTAGATTAAATACCTTAATAATAACTTATATAGGTAATAAGTCGATAATTATATTATTATTAATAACCTAGAGAAACGTAAGCCGGAACTAGTTAATTATAGTATCGCTTCGGAGTATTAAGGGCGTTAATAGAGTAGCCTTATTAGCTTCCGATAAGGACCACGACTAGATATAAAATACCGGGCTTTAAATTCGGCTCTAGCTCGGTAGGATTTAAAAGTTCTAAAAGACTTTTATATATATAGTAATACCGCGTTTATTAAGAATTAATATTATAAGAAAGTTTTAAAGAATATACCTAAGACCTTTTTATTCGGAATAGGGAGTATTATAAACCCGTATTTAAATAAAATCGAGGGCTAAAGTAAACTTCGTAATTAATAATACTTTAAGTCTAATATTTATATCCTTAATAAAACTACTAAGGTCCTTTATAGTATCGAGGTTTTCTATATACTCCCTTTATTTAATAGTCTCCTAATAATATCTCCCCTTCCGAATAATATTATAATCTAGATCTACTCTCTGCTCTTTTAAATAAAAGTACGTACGATATCCTCTCTAAATATTATATTATATAAAACCCCCGTTATTAGTTTACTATAATATATCCCCGAGGAATATTATATTAAAAGTATATACCGACTCTAATTTATTATTGATTTCTAGCTCTAGCCCTTAGTCCAGGTTTTGAATAGGCCTACGGAAAACTTTAATAATATTAATAATATTCGTACTATAAGGCCCTAGTATTAATATAAATATATTTATTAATTTCCTACGCTCTACGTAATCGAGGTATACGGGAATTAAATAGAAAGCTTTAAGAGCCCGGTATATATTCCGATATACCCTAAAATTATCGATAAATAGTATATATAATAAGAAGGTATAATAATTACTAATAAAAGTTTCTAGATATTTACGGCTAAAGTAAGCTACCTTAAGCTCTATACGGGCCTAGTATAATTAACGTAAAGGCCTAATAGTAGATATTTAGAAACTAAAAACCCTTTTAATATAGAAATGATTATTAAGGTAAATAAACTCCTCTTCCTCTTTATCTTTATTATATTCTCGATTAAGGTATATATTAAAATAGTAATTAATAGTATCTAGAATTTATTTAAATAAGATATTCTTAATAAGAAAGTATTTATAATTATCGCTAAAATCTAAATTAAAAATATATAGTATAGATTATTCGTATTATTTCTTAGTAATTATTTATACTATAATAATAATATCCCCTTTTATCTTAGATAATAACCGATAATCTCGACCGATAAAAATAATACGATTAATATAATATAGACGTGAACCCTTAATACGGATAATATCTTTAAAGAAGATAAGTCTACCTACCCGTATATAATCTACCTCGTTAGAGGTAGTCTTAATCGAAGACCTTTATATACGGGAGTACTATAGCTCTATAGGTTTATTAATATATTCGGTTATATTAAAGAATATCTTTTCGCGGAGCTTTATAGCGGCTAATATAGTACGAATTACATTATAAAGATTATATTAATATTACTATAATATACGTTTAATCCTCTAACGCTATATACCTTTTTAATATTATAGAAGGGATAACTACTTTTTAATAATAATTATTAAAGGCTTCCGTATAATCTTAAATAGAGGGGTATAACGTCGAATTTATCGCTTTAACGTATCTAGCTTTAACGGAAGAGTTTATATAAAGTTTAATTCCTTTTATTCGTTATTTATATCCGTTTTACCGCTTACGGAAGGCTTCGATAATTATATAACCTTTTGTAGCCTAGTATAATCGGCCCTAGAATAACCCGACCTCTCGAACTATAAACCTAATACTAGGTATAGGGGTGGTAGAAGAGTTTCTTTATTACTTTACTAGATAACTACTTTATATAAAGGTATAGGGGAAGGCGGGGAAGGCGGCCGTACTTCTAAAAATAAAGTTTGACTTTAGCGTAATTATAAGAGTAAGGGTAAACGAGTAATACTAGGCGTATATATTAATAATATTTAACCGTTATTATCTTCGCTCTCGCTTTCGGAATAAAGGTCTTTAAGGTATTAAAGAATTATAAAAGGCTAAGGTTCTTAAGGGATATTATTAATATCTTCGGTTAACTATAATATAATTAGTATTTAAGATAAATAGTAAAAAGCTATTTATAATAAAAAGGTCCTCGTTATCCTCTAAATTATCTCCGTTATAATCGTTATCTATATTAATTAGGGTATACGAATTAATACTAGATAAAGTTATAATTATATTATTTATACTACCTCTAAAAAAGTCTTTATTCTTTAGTTATAGTCTATCGTCGCTATTAGTCCTACCGGAGCTTTTTATAATTATACTCGTAATTTTAAATAATAGAGAACTAGGTTAGGGTACTAGGACTAGCTCCGGTACCTAAAATAATTACTATATAAGTAATAAGTATAAGGATAATAAGGATAAAGGTACTTCTTTATTAGATATAATATTAATATTCTATATAAATACTCCTAGGTAATTAATATTTCGAGGCCGAGAAATTATAACGTATATATTATATATATAACGAGGTATAAGTAGGTAAATAGGTAAATAGGAGTACTAAAGGCTAGTTATAAATAATTATAATTTAATTAAGAAGATACGTAAATATTTAAAATTAAAGCTCTACGGGACGGGCCGAGAGCTAAGATTACTCTAAACTTCTAACTAAAAAATTTAAAAAGGGTAAGAAAACTAATATATATTACTCTTATACTATAACGGTAGGTTCTAAAGTTATAAAAAGTTATAGAGAGGTAGTTTAGATCGAGGGGATAAAAACGTTATAAATATTAAATAATATTTCTACCTAGATATTTTACTATCAGGGCTAGTATATAGAAACGTAACTTTTATAATAATTTAATACGTAAGAGTCGCGCAATATTATAATTATATTTATAAATATTTATTAGTATCCTCTTAATTTACTAAAAATTTAGGAGAATTTAGGCGAGTATTTATTAATAAATTAATAGTTATATGACCGAGATATAGGTTTAGGGTACTATTTCGTAGTTTAATAAAAACTTTAGAAAATTAAAAGACTTTGATATATAGATTATGTTTTTACTAAACAAATTTCATTTAATATATATTATAACGTCTAGTAAATAAAATTAGGGTATTAATATTCTAGGGTATTATTAGGTATATATAGGGGAGATATTATTATTTATTTAAATAACTAGGCTTACCTACCCGGAGGCGGTATTAAAATAACGAAAAGAATAAGATAAATAGCCTTCGTGGCCAAAGGCTTTAGCGCTAGGGTATTATAGGCTTCGTCTTATATATAACTATTAATTATAATAAATATCGCGGAAAGGTTTTATAGAGGTATATATATACCGGGGTCTTTACTATATAGGCCGGTAGTTAATATACTCTATAGTTTCTATAGAAACTAATTACTATATAAATACTTATATCTATACTAAAGGCTTCAGCGCTAGGGTTATTAAATATAATAAATATTACCGAAGGCTTCTATAAATATATATATACTAGGATTATTATATATATATAAATAGTCTATAAACGATATTAGATTTAATATCTTCGGGGCTAAGAGTACTCGTAGAGATTAAAATATTTATTTATATAATTATATACTAGCTTTTTATATAGAGTAGTATAAATCTAAATAAATTATCCGCGGATAAAATCTCTAGTTACCTAGGGTAATAGGTTATTAGGTCTATATCCTTATAGCGGATAAACTATATATTTATAATATACTAGTCTCCGATATCTATAGTAGCGGGATTATTATTATCCTCGTTAAAAATTATCCGATTAAGGGTAGTTATAACCTCTAGGATTACTTTCTTAATATTCCGAATAATTTACTTATCGTTAAATATATCACTAATATAATACTCGTAGATATATACTATTTTATTCGGATTACCTAATCGTCTAACCCAACTAATAGTTTAGTTTTATATACTAAGATTAATCGTCCCCTCGATAATATATACTCTTTAATATATATCTTAGAGGTTAAGGCCCGTAGCCTTAACGGCGAAGGTTATAATTAGAATTTAAGTCTTATAACGATTTTGATTAAATTAATCGATAATAATTTAACGCTCTTAATCTAAATGAAACGTAGTAATAATTACTACTTTTAATTATAGTAGTCGGTATACTATAAATAGGAGCGTAGTTATTATAAATAATTAATAAAATATTAATATCTTCTCTTAATCTCTAATAATTTATAATTTTAGATTAATATCTACCGAAGCCTTTAGTAGATAAGTAAGATATAGAACCTCTACGCGGGTATTTATTTAATTTCGAATATTCCGTAGAAATACCCTAATCTTGGGCGCGCCTTAATATAATATATATAATATATTAATAAGATTTTTAATATTAATATTTATATTTATATCTAAAAACTATTATAGGTAGAATAATTATTTATCGAATATTTTCTTTAAGTTTATCGCCTTAAGATTATATATATCGTCGAGTAACGGTAGTAATAATAATATCGTAGATATAAAAAGTTTTCTATAAACGGCTAATAATTATTTAGGCTTTATTTTCCCGGATCCGGGCACGATTAAATTCCCTAATAATTTATTTTCTATAACCTTATACTTCTCCTTCTCTTCTACGTTATATATATAATTAATAAATATAGTTTATATTTTCGGTAACCGCGAGCCAATTATTATACCTTCGTTAAATAGTATTTAATTTAAATAAATCCGATATACTATATAGTTCTTCTAGACCTTAGCGATATAGAGACTCTTTTTAGCCGGCGTAATCCTTATTATATAAACCCAATCTTTTAATACTTTCGAAATCATTTATAACTTCGTAGTTAAATAATTATTATTAAGTTTATATAGATTTAAATCCTCCTTAAAGTTTATCTCTTAAAGGGATTATTCCTCCTACTAGGTATTAATATTTTTAACCTCGAGAAATAATATATAGTTACGTTAATCGTCGATATTATTCGGGATTAAAGTAGTTATTATAAGAATATAGAAATCTACCTTTAGTTATTAAATAATAGTAGATTCTTTACTCGAGAGTTATTTAATTAAATAAACTTTATCTATTATTATATACTTAAAGTAATAATTAAGGCGATCGGGTTATCGTTTATTTAATTCGTTTATTTTAATATTTACCTTTATCTTCGTCTAACCTTTTAAATTAATATACTAGAAACGTTATATACTTGGCCTATAACGGGCGATAAAGGTACTATATAAACTTACGACGATAGTACGGTAATTCTTAACCTCTTTATTAAAAATCAAATATTTCTATATAAGTCTACCCTCTATAGCCCTGTCGCCTACCGTTAACTTATATCTCTTTATATTACTTTAGTATTTATAAAGGCTGAACTTTCCTAGGGCTATAAATTCGATCTATATAATTTATTAAATAATAAACTTTTTAGATATAAAGATAAGGATTAATTTAGCGGTAATATATCCGATCTTTATTATTATCCTCTCTATTTAATATTATTAGCGAAAGGTTTTATAAAGTTAGTTAAGAGCCCTACGGAAAGCTTCGGTAAAATATAATATAAATAACATCGGCAAATCTCAAAAGTAGATATTAGTATACTCTAAGCGCTATCAGCCCTATTAGAAAGCCGTCTACGGGTTTACGCTGAAACTCCATATTAAATACCGACCCGAGGTTCAGTAGGATCAGTAAGTCAGGGGTCCGGGCAGGGTCCTATTAATAAATAGTACTTACTGTCAGTAGGTTCAGCAACTCGATAAATAATCAATAACTTAAATATTAGACGAATAGGCCTATTATATACCCTATAGTATACGCATTTACATGCGCATTGGCATGCGCCATAGTATAGGCTATAGTATGGGCCATAGTATGCCCTATGGTATACGCAATGGCGTGCGCAGCTTACGCATACCATTAAATGGCATGCGAATGGCATGCGTAAAGGTATCCTGAATAGTATGCGATATACGCCCCCCGCAGCAGCCCCTAAAACATTAGACGAAAGCCCCCCATAGCATGCGCAATTATGGCATACGCCAAGGCATGCGCCATGGTATACGAAATGGCATGGTATTCATGTGCGCATACTCCCCGGATATGCCTGGGTAACGCCCCCGCGAGAACTTTTACTAAAACTTATTATTCCGGGCCCGGTAGGTCGCTAGCGTTAGTAGTCGTCGCTAGGGGTCGCTACCGTCAATAACGACGATTATAAAACTTCATTTATTTCAGCCCTATAATAGGGCTGGCTACTGTTAGTATATTAACGGTATATATAAGTTACTAAAGTTATTAATCCTACTGAAATTAATTTAGAGTTATTAATAGGATACTACCCGGACCCCCGATTTACTAAATTTATTAAAAGTCACCTACCCGGACCTCTAATTTACTAAACCTACTAATAGGACGCTAGTAGCCCTATCCGTAAATTAAGGCTACTAGTAGCGTCCTATTAGTAACTTTTCTTAATAAAAGTTACTAGTAGGACACTACCAGCCCTATCCGCGCGGTCGGTAACTAGGGTTTTAATAGGAGTTTTTGAAATTTACCGATAAAAGTATAAAGCCGCGGAAGCCTTTAGTGAGGTATAGTATAAATAAAGTATAAAGCCTTCCGTAGAGGGTTAGTTAAGGGTTTATAAATAATAGGAAGTATATAATAACCTAGGTTTTACCCAGCCCTATTATATCTATTAAGATATAACCTCCTAATTAATTATTATAGAAATTAATAATCGCCTTAACGGTTACTAGCTACTAGAATTCGAGTATTTAAAATAACGATATACCCGGTATATAAAAGATTATCGTAGACCCTTCCTAAGGTAACTTTAATAATTTATATACTACTTTAATATCTTCCCGCTAGAAGTTAATATTATTTAACTATTTTTATTATTTATCGAAGTTATCTCTAGCTACGTTATCGAAGTTATTATAAATTAATAAATCTTCGTTAAGATCTTAAATTAACTTTTTAAATATAATAATTTATTCTTTTAAAGTTAAATTATCGAGGTTAATAACGAAAACTAACTTCTCCCTAAAGCTTTAAATATCGTTATAGTATTTTATAATTTAATTTATTAACTAAGCTTTCTAAAATCTCTTAGAGATATCGAAATTCTTATTATTATTCTTAATATATATACGCTCGGTATTAAATAAAGTATAAGTTAATAAGAAATAATTATCGTTAGAAGATAAAAAATTAAATAGTATAATTATTTATTATTTATTTTCTAGGTATTCTAATTTAACCTTAATACTAGTATTCTTAATAATATCTTTAGTATTAAAATCTTATAACGGTCGAAAAATATTATCTTTATTTTACTCCTAATCTTTAATAAGAATAAATTAATCTTTATTAAATATAAATTAATCTTTAGTAAGATTAGGCTACTCTTTATCTCTACCGATAATAGGAGTAGACCGTTTAGTAGATATTATAAGTTTAGAAGTCTTTAGTTTTCGTGAAAATACGGAATTATATTCTTAATACTTAATTAAGGCCTAGATCCTAATATATATTTCCGCCTCCAAGAAGCCCTTTCTATAGAATAGGCTCTAAATACTCTTTAGATTAACCTCTCGGATATTATATAATATTATAGCGTAATAGTTAATACTATCCTAGGTATCCTTATCTGGGTATTTATAAAAGAACTTATTATTACCGGCTCTCTTACTATTAATAAACCTTATTTTTATATACTCTAGACCGATTCCTCGTACTTTACCTCTACCGGACTACCTCGCGTAGGCTTATTATAAATAGATCTAGGCTTTTATATACTCGTCGAAAAAGGGTTTAAACTATTTACCCTCGATAAACTCTTTTATCTCCTTTATTATCGTGAACCTTAATTCGCGTCTTAGCGCGTCCGGTTTCCGTAATATTAATATATATTTACTAGCGTCTTTAACTAAGGTAGGTATAACTACGGAAGGTTACGAATAATAACCTTCGGTAAACTAAGGGTAAGATATAATTAAAGTCTTTAATAGTACTAAACTTAGGGTAAAGTATAAATAAAATCTTTAATAACGGATATTATAATAAGACTACTAGTATTAAAAGAAGAGATAATTAATAAGGCCTTTTATATATTATACTAGAGTAGGAGTTATAAGAACGTCGGAGTTTTTAAAGGAAAAAGAAGAGAAATAAAGAATTAAAAAGTATACGGGCCTTAGTAAATTTAGTAGGTACTAGCGAGTTAAGATAATACGAAGTAAATAATCGGAAATAATAATTAACTAATAAAAGACCGTAGAAAATATATATACTTTAATAAGGTTTATATATTTATATATTTCTATTTTATATCCGATAATAACGGTATACTCTTTTAACGGAGTAAAACTTTTATATACTCATAGAAATATTAAGGTAGTATAAATATTACTATATATTATATTAAATCTATACTAGCGTAGAATAGCGGAATAACCCGCGCCTATTATATTTCTATTATAGGATCGGATATTATATTTATTATCTAGCTCTTTATTTATTCTATTTATTTATCTTCTATATTAAGTCTCTGTCCTATTTATTATCGTGAAGTTATTTTAATTATACGGTACTTATAACTAGGGGCGGATCCTAGAAAACTACTCCTATATTAAAGTTTTTTAAAGTCTTAATACCTAGGAAGAAGAGATTTTAGTAATAAATTGAATTATTTATACCTAATAAACTAATTATATCTAAGAACGGGGAATTAAGAGATGAATTAATTAGAACTATATTTAATTATAACGCCCGTCGACGAAAACGAGACCTAAAAAAAATCTAAAGGCGGAAGATACCTTACCTTCTAATAGTCCTAAAAAAGTAAATAATATATTCTTTTATATAAGAGTTCATCGGCAAATCTTAAAAACTCCTACTAAAACCTGAGTTACCGCCCGCGCGGATAGGGCTGGCAGTGTCCTATCAGTAACTTTTACTAAGAAAAGTTACTGATAGGATATTACTAGTAGCCCTAATTTACGGATAGGGCTACTAGCGTCCTATAAGTAGGTTTAGTAAATTAGGGGTCCGGGTAAGTAACTTTTAATAGGTTTAGTAAATCGGGGTTCCGGGCAGTATCCTATTAATAACTCCGGGTTAATTTCAGTAGGATCAGTAACTTTAATAACTTATATATACCGTTAGTATACTGATAGCAGCCAGCCCTATCATAGGGCTGAAATAAATAAAGTTCTATGATCGTCGCTATCGACGGCAGCGACCCCCAGCGACGATTACTAACGCCAGCGACCTACCGGGCCCGGAATAATAAGTTTTAGTTAAAGTTCTCGCGGGGGCGTCACGCAGGCATATCCAGGGAAAACGCGCATATATATTCCATATTATGGCGTATACCTTTGCGTATACCATTCCGTATACTATAATTATATATACTATAATTACGTATACTATTATTCATGCTATCATTCATACTATTACGTATGTATTTGCTTATATTGTAGCTCATATTATAGCGCATACTATGGCGCATACTATATATATACCATTAAGTATATAATGGGGGCTTTCGTCCGTTATTTGAGTTACTGACGGTTTACCGAGTTACTGAACCTGTTAACAGTAAATACTATTTACTGACAGGACCCTGCCCGGGCCCCCGACTTACTGATCCTGCTGAACCTCGGCTCGGTATTTGATATGGAGTTTCAGCGCAAACCCGTAAACGGCTTTCTGATAGGGCTGATAGCGCTTGGAGTATACTGATATTTACTTTTGAGATTTGCCGATGTTAGTTAATAAGGTATTTAGGTTAAAGGAGTTTAATCCTAGCTTAATCCTCCTTTAAACCCTCTCTTATAAAATAAATTCTTACTACTAAAAACTTAATCGTAATATTAACCTTAACGGAAGGCTTTTATCGTACCCTAATCTACTATACCCTAGAAGTCTTCCGTAGCTCTTTAAAAATAGTCTACCGTAACTTAAAAGTCTTCCGTAACTCTTTAGAAATAGTCTATTATACTCTAGAAATTTTCCGTAACTCTTTAAAGGTAGTTTATTATACCCTAAAAATCTTCCGTAAACCCTATAATAATTAGCTAGAAGATACCCTTTATTTACTAAAATAATATAAAGTTTTATAATAACTCCTTAACTATACTATAACGGGATAATTAAGGAAAGACTAAAGAGTTATAAATAAATAAAGATATTAAATAGGATAAGATTATTAAGAAGTAACCTAAACGGTTTAATAAAACTAAGGAATAAGTATATATAGAATTTAATCTTCTTACTCGTCGTTACTTCTTAGCGTATTTATCTAATACCTACGTTAATAAACTTATACGGGTCGTCTTTCCGGGTATGAAATCTAACGATTTTATATATAAAGAGGCCCGGAAGAGGATTTAAATATACTATAAATAATAGAAAACGATTATCCTCTCGGCCGCTAATGAATAATAATAATATTTTATTATAACTTTAAGGCTAAGCCGCCGTAACTAGTTTTTAAAGCTAGTTACTTTTAAAACCTTTAAGAGTACTATTAATTAAGAGTATAATAAATCATAGCTAGAGTCGATATTCAAATTCGTTATTAATATAATAGACTTTAATAAAATTAGATCCGAAGGGCTATAATTCCTAAAATATATATAACTACTAAAGCCTTCCGTATATACGAGTATACTATTTATAGTTATTCTAGACGCCTTTCTTCAGCTAATTATTTATTAATATATAACCGAGTTTTACGAGGAGTAGCCCTTTAATTAATAATAACTCAAATATAATAGGCGATATCTCCTCGACCTATTTAATACCTTATATAGCAAAGATAACTTCTAATTAAATATTAATAATTACCTACTAAAGGCTATTCTATATACGATCTAGAATAAACACCGACTAAAATTAAATATTAATAAGGACTCGGATACGTTTAATATCGATTTAGATTATAAAGTTAATAGAGTTAGTAGAGTTAGAATTAGGAATACTAATACTATTACTAATAATACTATAAATGATTCGGAACAAGATATTACGAGCGGTGATACTAGCGGGGACTTCACTAATATAGAATATATCGTTATTAATAATAATAATAACCAGGACGATAATAATAACAACTAGATTAATAAGGATGACAGCGACTCTTCCGATAATTAGTATAGTAGGTACTACGGAAGGCTACTAGTAGTATCTATATTATTTAGGCTTATATTACTTTTAATAATTATTTATACTTTTATAGTACTTTAAAGTATCTAGCGGAAGGCTTTTACACGACCTTTACTTCTTTATTATTTACAATAAGCTTTATAAATATATATAATATAAATAACCTTTTAGGCGATATAGCTTACGGATATAATACCCTAATAATATTAAAATAGTAATTTACTTAAAATCATCTTATTTACTTATAACGAATAACTTATTTACAACGAATAACTTATTTATAACGAATAATTTATTTACGACGAATAACTTATTTATAATATATAACTATCTGAAAACCGTTTAACGACCGTTAGGAATTTTCTGACGTAATTAATAATAATTAATAAGTTCCTAACCGTCTAATAATGGTTTAAGAACGGTATTTTAACCGTTAAAATCCCAAAACCCTCTAGGAACCAGTGTCCAACCATTTAACAACCGAAGTTTAACCGACTTAAGTCTTAGCGGAAGGCCTAGACAGTATCTTTACCGGCGCTAGTAATTAATATATCGTCGATATATAATATAATAATTAGCTATATTTTATAGTTAAGAAATATACTAAAGTTAGTACTTAAGGGTATAAAGCCTAGCTTAGTTAAGAAAGTCGTAAAGATAGTATATTATACTCGAGGGGATTATTTAAGCCCATATAAAGTACGTTTTAGGAAATATATACGGCCTAAACTATCGTCGGAACTAGTAGGCTATTCGACGTAGATTTCATTATTAATTAGGCCGTATAGGAAAATAGTCTATATATTTATTTATTTAAGCTCTAGGTCGTAGGTAGCTATAATAACGAATAATATTTTATAATTTATAGGCTTAACTACTAAAGTAAATATCTCGTTAAAATTAATTTTATATCGTTATTTAAAGCTACGTATAACTTAACGGGCTTTATAGCGAGTTATCTTATTAATAGCGCCACGCTTAAACTTATAGACTTATTTACCGCGAAGGATTTTTTAATTATAAAGTAGGTTAGCTAGTATCTAGGTATTATTAATTAAGAGTGAATTAATTTCGGCCTTTATACCGAGTTATTAGTATATTTTATTTAGGGTATTAGTTATAGCTTCTTTATATATTTTAGGTTTATATAATTTATATAATAACGCCTTAACTAGTAATATTATTAGGTCGGGGGAGAGGGTAGGTTCGCGTAGTTCTAGATACCTATTAAATACCCTTATTAATATTACGGGCGAGGCGGAGGCGGGGGAACGTTAAACCGGATTTATATTATTTAATAAATTAAAGCTCGAGGACTCTAATATTATTACTCGCGATAATACGTCGTTTATAGTTAATAGCGGCTATAGCGTTTATAGGCTAGGGCTAGGTATATTAATTCTTAATTTTAATAACCGTAACGAAATAATATATTTAATAGGTCGTTATAAGGGGGCTATAATAAACCTAAAGTTACTATTACTATATCCGTAGTCATCGATATTTAATTCTACGTTAATAGGAGGTTTATATAGGTTTAAAGTACCTTTATATCTTATTATAATATCGCCCCCCTAACGGGGAATTATTCTAAAGATCTTATTAACTAGCGGTATTTATATCATCATATATTTATTTCTAGTATAGCGCTCCTCGGTTTATTAAATCTAGGTAAAGCGGAGTACTTTACCCGTAGGTATTAATATTCGATAGAAATAATTACCCTTATACCTAACGAGGGCGCCTTTAATATTACGTTAAATAAATTTCTACTAGTTTTTACCTATAATATAACGGTCCTAATATAGGCCGATTTAGCTAATATTACGTATATATAATAAATTAGGACGTATTCTAATAGAGCCTTTATAAGGTATAATATCTATTATAACGATAAAAGACCGATTTCGGAGCTAGTTTATAATCGAGATAAACTTTAGAATTAATATTTTATCAAGGCCGTTATTATCTAGTAGGGTATATACCTTCTAGAGTAGGGCTTAATTAATATATTTTAATATACTATTTATTTAGGGGTTCCTAGGGATAGAGTAGCTCTAGACGATATTATATTTATATTAATAATTAGCGAATACCTTATTAGCGTATATAGGATCCTTATCGGTATAAAGGTAATAAATATAGTAGTCGTTATATTCTTTAACGGATCTATAGCTACGAAAGGCGCTAAATATACCTATTTTATTAAGTATAAAATAGTAGTAGCTATATTTAAGTTTATCGTTAATATAAGTAATTATAAAGCCGAAGCTATAGGCCCTAAGATTAATGATATTATTATAAATAACGTTATATTCGAAACGGCCCTTTCGTAGGCTGCGTTTATACGAATAAGCGTATATCTTTATAACGTTATAGGTCTTATAACCGTTATCGCCCTTAACTTTTAATAAGTCGATATCGTTAATTATTTTAAATAATTATACTATATTATCTTTCCTTAAATAACCGAGTCTCTCGTACTATTAGGTTAGGGCTTTAGCGTTAATAGTGGCTAGTATTAAATACTATTAATTTATTCGTAGAACGTAGAGGTTATAGTCTTATAGGACTATAATAATTTCTTTAGATCCGATAAAGATCCTTTTAAAAATAAAGCCTAAGGGGTAGCTAGCTCGTAAAAGTTTAATATAGGAAATAAAATTAAAACCGCTATTAAGAACGTATATAACGTTATTAACTTTAAGGTACTATACGCCTTTATCGCCTAAATATAGTAGCCGAATAACGCCGTTAATATATAGCGTTAGGCCGCTTTTAAAACTATTAATATTATCGGCGCCTTAAAGCTTATTATACTCTATAAAAGTAGAGCGATCGTAGTTAATATAGACGATAATACCGGTATTTAAGACCTAGAGTTTAGAAATATTAACTATAATACCTACGAGGGTATAGTAATATTCTATATTTCCTAAATTAAAATTACCTTCGGTATTAGACCTTTAGCGTTTATTTAACTTATCGGATTTATTATCTTTACTCTTATTATTTTAGCTTTTATTATTATCGTTATTATCTTTAATATTATTTTGGCCCCTACCGCCGCCTCTACCGCGGCTACCTCGACCGCGCCGGTTACGGTCGTATTAATTATTATAGCTAAGATTATTATACTAGGGCTTATTATAAATAGTATAGTACCGTACCCGCCTAATAAAGTTAGTATAGTAGGGGTACGATTAAATAATCCCTTTCTAATTAAATCCTTGGACACGCTATAGCGTTAAGGTATATATAATAAATATTAATTAATTATAACTAATACCACTAGCCTATAAATATAGTATATTACGGAAACAAGAGATCGCTATATTTAGGGTAGTCTTAATAGTACTATTATTATTAAATAAATCGTAGTCTTTAGCGAATATTTTATAATAACGCTAGTAATTAAAATTAAAGTTACGGTAGAACTATTAAATTATAAAGTTATTATTAAGCTTAAGGTAGTTAAAATTATAGAGCTCGTTATAGGCCTTTTAAAACTTACTAGTATAATCGCTAGGACTATCGTACTAACTAGTAGTAAATTAATTAAGTTTAGTTAGTACTTTATATAAATAGCCGGAGTTATAAGGTTTGAATTCGTTTATTATAATTATCTAGGCTATAATAACGAGCTTATCGTTCTTAATTTTAGCGTAGGTTATAGGGGCGACGGTATAACGGAGGATATTATAAATTATCTTCTTATCGGTAAACTATTAATACGTAGTATTAATATCGTAGTTAGGTTTACCTGCGTCCAGTTCTAAGGCTATAGTAGGTAGATCTTCGAGGTATTCTTATAAGTTTATTATATTAAAGTTATTATATATATCCTACTTCTATTTAACGAAGCCTTTTATTAAATTTAAGGTTTCGACCTTAATAAATACCTAAATAACCTTTACGAATACCGATATACTAGCGGTAACCTAGGTATAAGGCCGAATAGTTTAATATTACTAGGTGATTCTAGTACTGATTTAAGATAACTAAAGCTAGCTAAAAAATCGGATCGATAACGGTATATATATATTATATTAACGTCTCTTTTATCGTCGTACGTATATACTTTATTACGGAGGTAGTCGATTATTTATTTAATCCACCGAAAGGTACGGAGCTAGAGTCTTTAAAGAGTACGTTATTATTTAATTATTAAATAAGGAGGTTTGGCCTTAAGCTACTCTAGTTTTTACTTTTATTTTAATAATCGTTATTATTATAATTATTCTAAATAACGAGGCTAAAAGTTTAGAGGATAGCGTATTTAGGGTTTAGCTCGCTATTACTTTATATAAGAGAATAAAGGTGAAAAACTTTAGTAATTATTTTAATAATAGGAGTTATAGTCGTAGCTACGACCTATAATTATAGTTTATAATATTTTCCCCCCGACTACGGAGTTATAAATATATTCTTAGCTACTAACGTTATTAACGCTATTAACGTTTATCTTTTAAGGCGGTAAGCGAGCTATAGCGGTAATTAATTAAGATTATTCTAGGCTTTAAAAAGACCTTATAAACTTAAAGTTATAGTATACTAGTAACGATTATAATAAATTATATAAAGATATTAACGATAATAAATAGTTATTATATATAGCTACCCCTAAGGTATTTATTAAGGTATATATAAACTACGCTAATATTAGCCGACTACGGCGATTAGTTATTTCCTAGTATAATAATTAACCACTTTCTAGTAGCGTACTTAGTTTATTAGTTATTTTCTAGCGGTGTATAAGCTCTTTATAAGTAATTTAGCCACTCTCTAGCCTATACTATATAGTGCGATTAGTTATTTTCTAGTAGTTATATACGGTCTTCGGGCTATTCTTTAATAGAGGTAGGGCCGGCGGAATTATATTCTAGGTATTAAGCCCCTTATTTAAAAATTTCTTATAGGCGTAATCTTATACGTCTTAAAAGTAATTACGATAATGTAATAACGCCGTATTACTACCGTTAATACCATGATGATATAGTAAATATATAACGGATATATATATAGAGCCCGGGCTTATAATCTGTTGAATTATAGTAGGTAGAAATACTTCTTGATTAATTATCTATAGAGGATAAGAGCGAAACATACGTGCAAGACCTTAATGCCAAGTATTACCAAATATCTATTTAGTTAGTAGTGACTAAGTAGTCCTACACTCCTATATTCCAATATAAACTTCTAATATACTTATTACAAGTTATATAAATTCAATAATATACCTCTAACGCTAAATCGATAGAATTCTACGTTTTATAAAAGTCTTTATTTAAGTCTATATTAACGATATTATTATTAGTTTAGAGTTATTTCCCGAATACTTTAACTACCTTCGGGTACTCTTATAACTCCTAATTACTACTAGTATTACTATAATATTTAAAAAGATATTCTTAAACACGTAATTTATTTAGAGGAAGAGTAAACTCCCTCAATATAATTATAATAAAGAATGAATTAAAAGTTATTAATACTCTAGATTATCCTAGTACTTTTAAGAGACCTTAAGTATTACCTTAATTCTACGGGCTACCTTTAAAACTCGGTATATTATTATATTTAACTAACTAGCCTACTTTAGTATTTAATAATAAACTTATTTAAAGACGCACCGATTAGGGGTAACCTATATAAGGCTTATTCTTTATATTATTACTTATTACTATTAATAATTTAAAAGGAAGTAAACTTTCGAAGCCTTTAATAAACTTTATTAATAGCGTCGATTTTAATCTACTTCGACTTTAATAAAGTTCTATAAATTAGCCTTGATACTTTTTAGGAATAAGACTTTAATATTTAAGTCTTTTATATGAAAAAAGAACTATAAACTTAAACTAGATAAATAACTACTACGAATTATTATTGAATTAAATATATTTTTACCTAGAGTTCTCGTATCTATTTAAAAGAATTACTAGCCTATTAAGTTTAAAATAATAGAGTTTATATAAATAATTAAAAAGGTTAGATATCTAGTGAAGTTATTGAAGTATATTATTATTATATAAACCGACTACTCTATTATACTTAATATTATGAAATAGTTCTTTATTATAACGATTATATCTACTATAAAAATAAACGTAAAGTTAATCCGGGCCTTATAGTATCTTCGGTAATTCCGCCTCGACGTTAAGTATAAACCTAGTGAGGAGTATACTATACTAAATATTCTATTAAGGCTTACGAGCTCTAACTCTTTAATATTATTAAATAATTATTCGGAGCTAGATATACTCTACGGGTATATATCTTAAGGTCTTATTAATAGCGATAAACTCTATATATATATAACTTCCTTTATTAAAATAAATAATAACTTCTATAAACGTTTTACGGAAGGCTATATAAAAGACTCTTATTAAAAATAATTATCGAACTTATAAAAACTAATATTAGAAAATAGCTAGAATAATTTAATATTACGTTAATAGAACCGATATCCTCGATCTTTACTACGGAAGTAGAAATTATTTAGGCGGAATAAATAAAAGTGAACCCTAACGCGGTCGCTAATCTTTTTTTATAGATAGTATTATAGAGGGCTCCGCCGATCTAATTTTTTATCTTAATAAATTTATTAGTATCGAGTATCTTTATATAGGTACCTTAGGTCTTTATTAAAGAAATACTAAATATTATTTACGACGCTAGTTATCCCGGCTTTAATAAATACTTCGAGATAATATTTAAATCCTAGTATATTTATAGATTTATAAGGTAACTCCGCGCCTATATAATATACTACCTTAACTATCTACTACTATAAATACGTCGATATCGTTTATATAATATTATATAAATTATTAAAGGCCTACTTATCTTATTCTATATATTTATACTCGACTAGATCCTAGTTATACCTATAACTACGAAAGACGTTAACTATACTATAACTATTATATATAAATCTACTAAGTATATTATATATATCCTACGTAAATGTATTTAAAATACTAGTAATTAAGTTACCGTATTATTAAACCGCTTTAATATCGGCGACTAAGATATACTTAAAGTACTATTGTTAAATAAAGACCCTAAATTCCTTAGCGACCTATAAAGAGTTATTTATAATTATTTTAGAGTTAATTTATTATACTTGACGGCCTACTACCCGTAGATAGATAAAAATAATAAATATACTAACTAAACTATTAAGATAACGCTACGGTTATATATATATATATTATAAGACCTAACGCTTTAGTTAACGGTATTACCTCGAATATAAGGTTTACTAAATTTTTACCCTCTAAAATCTACGATAACGTCGAAAATACTTAATAAGGTCTTTTATAATTTTACCTTCAATAGTTCTTTTAATTTACTAGACTTAAAGGTACTAGTTATATTATAATAAATTTATATTTATATAAAAGTAACCGATATTATCAGCTTCGTATAAATAAACTAGAAATATTACTACGACCGTAGTCATTAATTTATACATATTAAAAAGGGTAAAAAGATTTTATTATATTTTTATAAAGATTACTTTATCCTCTAGGCTATTATAACTACGAAAAATCATAAATTTAAATAATAATATATCGGATCTTTTAAAGTCCTAGAGTATATAAATAAATAAATCTATCGTCTAAAAATACTAGGCTACTAAAGGGTCTATTTAATTTTCTTAATAATATAACTAGAAACTTGACTTAATATACGGACTCTTTTAAATATCCTTTATCGGAGTAGCCCGACTCGGTCTACGTCGATAACGATATTAATAAATATAAATTCTAAGTTATAGAGCGCCATCTTAATTAAAGGGTTCGCCGCCGCGGTAAAGAAGTACTAATAGAATACTTAATATAATAATAAGGTTACGGCTCTAAATTTAATTAATAGTATAATATTAAATACCTTAACAACGCCTAGGACCTTATTAACGAATATAAGAAGGAGATATTAATAATAAAACCTAATTCAATACCGTCGATTATACCTCGCGGAAGTCTTTAGTAGGTATCTATAAAGCTAATATCTATAATACTAGGATCTATAATACTAGCTCCGGCTACGCTAGCTCCTACTACGTAAATACCTACTATATTTCTACGCCGAAGCCTTCGGTAAATACCCGCTACACTAGTATAGCTTTCCGGAAAAGGGTAGTTAAATATATTTATAATAATCGTTCCGAGACGTAATCGGAATTAAATAATATAAATTATACTACGATATAGTTTAATAACCTTCAGTGTTTGATTTTATCTTTATTATAAATATTAGCGAGGACGCTATAACTTTCTTTTATTCGTAGTATATTAATACCGTTTACTAGTAGATTCCTACTACTTAGTATATAGACTATATATAGCTAGCGTAAATAATATAAATACGCAGGTTTAACTCTTAGGAATAATAACTCTTTTACTACTTATACTAATAATATACTACTATATTACACTCGCCGAGTCTTTAGAATTTTTCTTTTTTAAATAGTCTCTCTCTAACCTAATACCTTAATTTATATAGGGATAAGTTAATATATCGTTATAGTATAAATAAATTATTAGTAGTTTTCCGAAGTTTATAATTACTCCTTCTTCGAAAGATAACTAGATTATAGATAGTCGAGATTATATCTTATTAATATTAATCTTTTCACGCTATTTCCTATTAAAAGGGAATATATTATTAAAGACGCTAGATAAGTAATCTCTATCTAATTAATTTAATACAAGTTTTAAAGGAAGTAATAAGGAGATTAACTAGTATTATATAATAGACAATTAATTATTAGAAAGATTATTAGAATTAATATCTAATATCTAATATTTATATATATATTTATACTTTACTCTTTACCGATATCGAATTAGTATATTCTTAAGAATAGGTAGTAAGATAATTATAGAAGAATATTAAAATTAAAATCTATTAATAAATAGAGCTAATCTTATAATAAATATTAAAAAGAATTATACTTTAAAGTTTAGAGTATATTAAGAGTTTATTTAATATAATATAACTTAATTAAACTACGCCTTTGATAAAACCTATTTATAATCTAATTTTAGGCTTAAATTGAGCTCGGATAATTATACGTCTAGACGACGAGTAATAAGATTATCTATTAAAATATTTTAGGCTTAATCTTAACTCGGATAATTATATATTTAAACGACGAGATTTTTTATAAAAATATTATATTTATTATTATATTTATTCTCTACTCTTTCTCTATATTATTTAGTATCTTTTAAAAGGATTATTATTAGAAAAAATAAGGATACCTCGAAGAGTAAAGGTCTAAAAGGTATTTAGAAAAGTACTTAATACTAAAACCTAATTCTAAAAAATCCTAATAATAAGTTGTTTTCTAATTAATAATAATTCGAAACTTTTAATTAATAAAAAATAGTAATAATTTCAAAGTAAACTAAGAAGTATTAGAAGTTAATTAAACTTTTACTTTTAAAATTTACTTTTTATCGAGTAATTAAAGAGCTTTATATAAATATCGGGTTTTCTAGATATATTTAATATATTATAATAATTACTCTTTAAGAGGCGGTAGAAGCTTATTTAATATTAAAGTTTAAATATTAGATTATAATATATTATTTTGTAAACTATTATTAATATTATCTAGTTCTTTAGCTAGTAGTTTATTATTATAAATATATAATAATAATTCCGAAGGAATTTCAGTTTCTACGCGATTTTAGATATAAGAATATATTTAAATTTATTTCTATCTAATAATAAATATAATAATTATAAACGAAGACTAGTTAATATCGAAGTATATAATTATATTAAGAAGCTAGAAATTAGGTACTAGGAAATTTAATAACTCCTCGTCGAATATATATAAATATATTAACGACGGTATAATACGCTTTTAATTAGGAGATAACTTTATATTAAACTCTTTAGAAATTAAAATAAACCCCTCTTTAATATTTCTAAAGTCTATATTTAGGATCTAGTTATAATATAATAAATTATACCCCTCTTATTATTAAATAAGTCTTAATAAAGAAGTCTACTCGTCCTCTTTCTCTACCTAAAAGTAGGAAGTTATATTTCGTTATATAATAATCTCTTTCTTTATAAAATATTAATATAGTCTTATTTATAAAACTAGTAAACTCTATTAATAATTAGCTAGCCTAATTATTAGAATAATTATTAGAAATTTATACCGTATTTTAATTAAGGTAATTATACTCAGCGAAACTAATATATTTATATATCCCTAGGTCGTAACGTTTATAATAATTAATTCTATAAAGTAGATTTTGAATAGATTTATACTATATAGCCCGCCTAAAATGAAATTCGTTAATCTTAATAATATATATTGTTATATCTACTCTTTTCTAGGCTTTCTAGATTAGAGTATATTAATTAATAATTAATAATAACTTTTGAGTCTTCTTATTTATAATTTATTAAAATATAATCTACGCTAGGTCTAGATTAGGTTATTATTAATATAATTCTTTAATAATTAAAATTTAAATATTTTTTCAATATACCTCTAACTCGCTTAGATCCTCTTATATAATATTATTATTATCTTAAATTAGTATATCTTAACCTTATAAGGTTATATTAATTTTCTCTACGAAATATATAATACTATTAATTTAGGTAGTTTCAATCGGAAAATAATTATAATAATAATTATTAAAATAATAAATAATTTAGATTATACCTTTTTAAAAGGATCTCTTATTTCGTTCAAAACAAAATAGTATCTTAGTGGGCCTTTAATATTATTTAAAACTCTTTAATAATACGGAGTTTCTTCTATATTATTAATACCGTAGTTATCTTATTTCTCTAAATCTATATATTACTTTTCGAATAATAAGGTTTAATTAAGACGAGCTTTTATCTTTATTATTAATAAATCAATCGAGTACTTCTTTAATTATTTCTTAGGTCCTTAAACTCCCTTCGATTATCTTTATATTTAATAAGGCGTAATAATCCAAATTATTATTATTATTATTATTATTAGTACTGAATTCATACTATATAATAATAATTTCGGTATTATATAAGAAATTCGTTAAGTTATATAATATTTACTCGGCTTTAATCTTGAGGTCTTTTTTAATTAGGAAATAATAATTATAAGTATTTTTCTAATAATTTATTATTAAATAAACTTACTACGCGGTTTATCTATAAAAGAATTAAATTATTTCGGTACAATAATAATTCTAATTTCTTAATATATTTAAAGTTAATATAGTACGTTTTAATTATTAAATAATAAGTATTAAAGAAGACTAAGATATATTTTATGAAATAATTATTATTTATAAATTAAGTAATAAAAATAAAAAGGAGATTACTAAAGACTTTATTAATACTAAGGATTTAATTACGAGAAATAGGATATTATATTTAAAAAATACTCGCTTTTATATCTAATATAGACCCTAAGACTTATTAAGAGTCTTATTTAATTATATAATTATTAGAAATATTATTATAATTAATTCGAAATAATAACTAATTAAGTATCTAAATACTTTAGTCTTTATACTAGATCAAATTATACCTAGTTCGTAATATTATAATTTTATTAAGGTAGAATAAATAAATATCCTAAATTGAATAAATAAAATAAATAATTATAATTATACTCTTATATAATATAGGTAAATTTTATTATTTATAAAATAATAACTATTAATACTAGTAACTTTAACTACGTAATTATTACTTTTATTACTAAGTTTATTATTATTATTAGTTTCTTCGTTATTTTAAATTATTATAAATACCGTTTCTTAATTAATTAGAATACCTTCTCTTTAATTAACTAAAATACTACTTATTAAATAATTAAATATAACGCGTACTAATAATAGTAGAGCTAGAAGTATATTGAAAATTAGATATACTATATAGGGACAGCCCCTAGAAAATTATTAATAATTAAGGTAAAGAAGATTATTCTTAATACTTTAACACTACCTAATATAACTAGATAAATATATAAATATAAAGTATTAAAAAAGAGTAGTAAATTAAATTCTAATAATTATTATAATAACTAAAATTAATCTAGATAATTTAGCCGTCGCTCTACGCGAAATTAAATATTATTAGAAAACTACTAAATTATTTATTCCCAAATTCCCTTTCTAACGGCTTATATATATAAAATAATAGTCTCGGTTAAGTTAGAGTTATTAATTATACGCTAGTAATCCTTTATAATTATAACCAAATAAGAAGTAGGGGAAATAATATTAATAATATTATTTATAAATGAATTCTATCCTAATCTTTCGTTATTTATATTAATAATATAAGATAATAATCTTTACGTAATCTATATTAATTATATAATTATCTAAAGTAAAGATATTTAATTAGTATAAATAATTAGGGGTTATGAATCTATTTTATAAAGAGATATAAATTAATATTAATATTTCTAGTACCTTAGGGTCGTTTTTATATCTTACGACTATATTATAACTCTCTATTAATTAGTAAATAGTAGTTTGAAAAGTTATTAGGTAGAATCTATATGAATCTAGTTAAATTAAATATTTAATAGATTGTTAATAGACTTTTCAAGTATATTAATAATAAATTTTATTTAGTAATATAGAATTATAAATTATATCGCACTACTTGTTAATAGGTCGTTAATAGATATTTATAAAAAATATTATCTATTTTTAATAAAGCGAGTAGGTTTTAGTAATATAGTTTTTAATAACGCGGTTTATTTATATAACTCTAGTATATTATTCTAGTAATATGGTTTCGAAAATAGGTTTTGGGTATTAATAGTATAAGTTTTAATAGTATAATTTTTAAATATACGTCTTTTATAGCGGTTTTGATAATATTATTAGTTTTTATTATATTTATAATAGTGTAGTTTAGCCCTAGTAGTAGCGCTATTTTAATTATAAAATCTTAAGAAAAATAGTTTCGAGAATATTATATTAGAAGTAAGGTCTCGAGAATACTATATTAGAAATAATATTATAGGAGTATTATTCTAGTAAATATAAATATAAGAGAATTTTATTAGTATTTAATAAATCTTTAGTAGTACGTTAGTAAAAAGATATTTTAATTATTATAATATACTAAATTTTATATTTAATTAGGACTAGCGTCTCTTTAATACTAGTTATATACTAGTTTATAACTCTATAGTTTCTAATAATGAATTTATTATTAATAAAATTAATTAAACTATTTTATTTATAGTTTAAGCCTTGACTATATAGTTTATTCTTTAATAATATAGTAGTAACGGTAGAATAGCCTTGTCCTCTAGTTACTTCCGTTTATATACTAGTACCTTAAATTAGGAGAACTTAATAGGCTCTAAATTATTACCTCTACCTACTTTAATATTAAATTACTTATATACTAGTACCTTAAATTAGGAGATTATACTATAGACTCTAAACTATTATCTTTATACCGACGAGTAGTGAACCTTTAATTAAGCTCTTATTTATAGATAAATATTATTAAGTTATTAATTTCCTACTATTTATATATTAAAGTTTTAAATTAGGAGAGTCTAATAGGCCCCAAGTTATTATCTCTATATCGTTTTTATTAATAGCGATAACTATATACCCCGAGTTACCCGACTATTTATATCGACTTAGTTATTTACTTATACCCTAATATACTAGGCTCGAACTAGTATTACTATTTAACCTACCTACCGAGGGCAAATCCGATTCTTCTAAACTAGGCCCGATCCGGCAAGCGCTACGCTAAAATAGTTCTGATTATAAAGACCTCGTTATTCGACTTTTTAGCCTCAGTACTAGCTAGCCCGATTTGCGCCAAGCCTTCGCGGGTATAACTCGCTTTATTCCGTCTACCCTATTAAATCTATACCCCTATACTACTAGGCATTTACTGTGGAGGCTACAGAGTATAGAATAAGTATATCTTGCGTTATACTAAAGTCGCTGTCGTATACGACGTAGGCGTCGCCCATTTTCGTTTTCTATAAATATATTATCACGATACACTAAACCTTATACTTGATTAGGACTAGCGCCCCCTTAGTACTAACTATATACTAGTTTACAACTCTATAACTTCTAATAATAAACTTATTATTAATAAAATTAACTAAACTATTCTATTTATAGTTTAAATCTTAATTATATAGTTTATTCTTTAATATTAATAATAGGATTAAAGAAATATTATTAGTACCTAAAACAATTTTAATAATAAATCTTTATTCGCGTATTATTAATACTATAGATTACTATATCTTTAATACTATATTTCTATTACTCTACTTTAGTATCCTAGTTTAATATTAATACTATTTTTAAAATTAATATTTATTATTAAAATTAACTCTCTTTCTTAAAATTAATTGAATATTATCTCTCAAGTTTAATACTTTTAATATTATATTTAATAAAATACTAGCTTAATATAACTAAACCCTATAAATAAATTTCTATACTATATTATCGATATAAACTTTCAGTATTATTCTTTAATACTATATTTTAGTTATATACTTTAGCGCTATATTATCGTTAATAATAAATAATAAGTTATAATAAATACTAAATATAATTAATTTAATTTACTAAATAGGGTATAATATTAATATAGTATAGAAAGTTTATAAAGTAAATTTTAGATACCTAAATTCTAACTCCTAATTATATATAAATAAATAGTATATTAACTCGCAAATATATTTATAAAATATATATTTATATAAAGAGATATTATTTACTCGTAAAATATATAAATTAAATTATATTTATTTAAGAGCGAGAGCTCTAATAGCTCTAAAACTATAAATATAATAATTTATAATGTACGGAGTTTATAATATAATAAAGTTTATATTAATTTTATATTAACTACGATTTAAAAGGGCGCGATTAACTTTCGATTATAAATAATAAAAGTATACTAGTAAAAAGATACTCGTTATCTTTATCCGGATCGGGGATTAACTCCCTAGTATCGCCGTTACAACGACGGCCTTTGAGCGTAACGGGTATTAACTTTATAAAATTATATTAATATTTTAAAAACTTAATTATTTTATTAAACTAAACTAATAATTTATCTCGAGTATAAGGCGATTTAGTAAATATATTTAGATTAGTCTTTTACTCGATATATAAATTAATTTTAACTATAAATATCGTGAAAATAACTAGTAGTATAGTTAGCGATAATTATTAAATTATCGGAAAATAAAAAATCTAAATACTTAAAATAATAATATTAATACTTATTTTTATTAGTCTCTAAAATATCTATATATTACTACGCGAAGTTAAAGATATAATTAAAAATAAACGGAGAATAATAGGCTTTAAAGATATTAACTAATATTTTAATATTATATTATTATTCAATTAGTCCTATAATATCTTTCTCGGTCTACTTTTTAACTTTATCTTTAGATATATTAATATTTAATAAAGATAAATAGAGAGTAACTTATATTTATAGAATTCACCGACCTCGACTTTTAACTTAAAGTATTCTATAATAATTAAGATATTGAGGTAATTTAATCTTATTCTTTAATACCTAAATTATTACTTTATATTTATTTCATTAACGGCTTATATAGTTAAGTATTAAATTAGTAAAGTATCTCTAAATATTAATTTTTTTAAAGATTTATTAAACTAGTTTTAATATTTATAAAGTATTTAAAACTTTTATTTTAATCTTTATAACGATATTATTAACTCGTTTTTCTCTTATATATTAGGCCGTCCTAGATTTCGATTTTAATATAAATACTTTATAGTAACCGCCGTTTATAATACTTTATCTAATTCCGAGTTATAATTATTATCGATTTTTTATCTTCGGCCCCGTTTAAATTTTTATCCTAATTTTGACTCTCTTAATTTAACCCGTTATTATATACGGGATTCTCTACTTTATTATTATTATTTAATTATTATAATTTAGTCTTAATTTTATTAGTATTTAAATTATTTATTTTATTATCTCTCACAATCCTAAAGCTCTAGAATACGGATTAATATTAAATAAATATAGAGTATTCTATATAAAGAATTATAGATAACGAAAGTTTATAATTTAAATTATTTTTAAGCCTCCTTTCTTAAGTCTAAACCGACTCCTAGTTTCGCTAGTATTATATTATCGAGATAAACGTAGATTAGATATTAATATTATATCTAGTATCTTTTATTTTTTAGTAGGCTAGGAATCTAGTATAAATTTAATATAATATAAAGTAGTTAATTTAGGCTATATCGATAAATCCGGAAAAATAGTTTTATATTATCGTTATTTAATTAATATATAATACGTATTCTATAGCCTTAATAAATCTTAGCGCCAAGATTATAAAGTTAGAGTTAAAGTCTACGCGGGAGTATTAAATTTAATTCGAAAAATAACTTTATAACCCTATAAGATAACGCTAGTAAGAATTTAATAAAAAATTCGGAATTTAGGTTAAAAATAAGTTTAGTAAAATATTTATATTCCTATATAGAGGCCCTAGTCTAAATACTATTAAAAGTTAAAATTAAAAAAAAGTTATAGAATCGCTATAGAATCGCTATATTTTCGGTATATAATATATTTAGAATACGAGTTAACTAGATACGTATTTCTAGTATTTTACGTATTTTCGATATAAAATACACAGAAATCGGGGTTTCCCAAGTTACCGATATAGTTTCTAAATTAATTTTACGTACTTTTCTTAGAGGGCTTTTTCTACTTTATTATAATTATATAAAAGTAACGTATATAGAGAAACGAGTTAATATATTTAATATAAATTAGAGGCCTTATTTAATACCTTAGAATAAGAATCGACGGGGATTTTAGGCGAGGAACTCGAAACTAGTTTTAACTTTATAAAATCAATTAATTCTACTAAATTTAATATTTTTTCTTTATTATTAATTATAACATCGAAAATTTATAATCTAAGATATAAACTCTATACTTTTATATTATATTTAGGAATATTATATATTAAGACTCGAACGATTACTAGTTAATATAATATTATATATATAATAACTCTAGTTATTATTATTAAAATTAGTATTCTTTACTATCCCTCCGACCCTAACTTTATATAATTAATTATATAAAATAAATAAAGAGGAGAGTAATCCTTCTAGTCCTATAAAAGATAAATAAATATAAATATTCGAGTATTAGGGGAAAAATTCTTTAGAAATACGATTTTATAAAGTATTTTACTAAAGAAACTAAAGAAGTTAAAAAAGTATAATTTAAATAATATATAAAGACTATTTCCTTTCGGATAGTAATATTATAATAATTAGTAATTATCTCGCGGTAAAATACTTTCCCATTATCTACTATATCTTTATTAAATATTAATATTTAATATTATAAAGTCTTTTTCTAGAAAGCTAAAGTCTAATCTCTAAATATAATTTTATTTATTTAATTATACCTCGCCTATTTATCCTTTAATCTTAATAAATATAAAATTATAAAAAATTATACGTTAATATAAATCTTTAATAATTCCGAATTACGAAAGATTCTAAAAGAGCGCGTTTCGAGTAATATCTCGATAATCTACCGGAGTAGTTAATACTTGGCGAAGAAAAATCATTAATTTTTTTAAATTAAAAATCATTTCTAAATATCCTATTATTCTCGATAATATTATAGAACTAGGCTAGTAAATAAGTCTAAAAGTATATATAGAATTAAGTCCGCTAATTTTCTAAAATATAATCGGTATTATTAATTCTTTATTCGATTTTATTAATAGTTTAGAAAAATTTAACCCTATATACGAGTTCCTTAATTAATAAAATAGCGCTAATAAACTAGAGTCTTTAGGAATACTAAAGATTCTATCTTCCCCCGAACTATTTATTTAAGACTTTATCGATAACTTTAATAAACTGGCTCTACTATCGAATAATAATAATAAATTAAATATATCTTTACTTTCGTATTATTTATCCGTTATTAATTTATCTAAGGAGGTAATATATAAAAGAGCGGACTTTAGGCTAAATAAATATAATATAATATTTAACCTCTAGTACTAGGTATTAGAGATTATAAAATATAATTATTAAAGTCTCCTCGAAGTTTTCGCGCTCGTCGAAACATCTAAGATAATTACTTTATATAGTTTCTATTATTAAAAGATATATTATTAAATAACTACCACGGATAATATTACGGAAATAAAAGTTATTTATCGAACTAAAATATCTATCGACTTATAAATTATAAGAATAAGATATTAATAAACTTTTTATAAAAGCTCTTTATTTCTTTAACCTTATAAATTTATTTAGAATAGTATTATTATTAGAGATTATTATAGCTAAGGTATATAGAGGTACAATATATTTTATCGATTTATTATCCAAGTTATTTTATTTATATATTTAGGTTTATTTTATTCGAGTTTATTTTAATAAATATACCTCTACTAGAGATAAATCGACTATTGTCTTTCCGTTAAATTATTTATAATAACTAGGATAATAATTATTAGAATACTAATTCTAGGTATTTAGGTCGCGTTTTCATAATTAAAAAAAATTTAATTAAAAGTATTAAAAAAGGCGCGATTTAATTCGTAGTAAATCCCCTAATTAATATATCTAAATTCGACTTTATAGATAGCGATTATTTAATAATATTTAGTATAATAAGTAATAAGTATTTTCTATTAAATAAAAGATTCGAACGATTATACGAAGACTAGATTACTTCGCTCGAAAGAAATATATAATTCGATTATAAATACTAAAGCCTAGATTTTACCTAAAAGAAATAATTAACTAAATATACCGAACGATTTATTATACGTAATATTTATAATTACCGCGATAAATTTAATTTATATATTATAGCTTTCTATTACTTATAGGGATTATTTAGAACTAGTTATTTATAAAAATTAATATTTGATTCAGCTATTTAAAGGGACTTATATTTCGATATTATTTTTTACTTTTATCGACGTATTTAGTCTCTTTCGTAATATATATAAATTTATTCTTAAGATTTATATAACTATAACCGGTATATCTTAACGAGAACGAAAGCGCCGCGCTAATATCCTACTTTTTTATCTAGAGCCTTACGTAGCTAAATTCAAAAATATAATTAAAGTCTTAAAACCTAGTTTATTTATATTTAAGAAAGAGATATTTATCGATATTAATAATATATAAACTTAACTCTATATATTTACTCTAGTATATATCGGTAATATAAAATAATAATAAATAAACTCGGGATTTAGTAACGTATTATTTAATTATAAATATAAGAAATACCTAGTAATAAAAGTATAAAAAGAAGACCTTATTTTTAATACTATTATAAATACGTGTTATTATTATATAATTTTTCGTAAATTTATTCGAGTAGGGAATTTATCTCGCGGTATTATATATTTAAAGGGATTAAATATAGCGGTAGAATAAATACCTTTAATTAATATTTTACTAGTATTAAATATTATTAAATCTCGTCCGACGGTTATAATATATTCAGAATTCGCGAATATCGTTAAATAAGTGTAATATTATTTAGTCGATATTATTCTAACTAATAAAGATAAAATTATATATATAACCGAGTTTAGATATTTCCTATTTCTATTAAGCTAGGCTCGGTTATAATTACTAATTAAATATTTATAAAGTTATCGTATATAGGAATTTATTTAATTATTAATTTTTATCTTTATTCTCTTCCGTATTTAATTATAAAGTAAATAATTTTAGCCGCTTTTAATTAAAATAATTTAAAAAATAATAATTCCTACTTATAAACTTCGTATAATTAATTATATCGTCTATTATTATATATTAATAATTTATTTGAATATAAGGATACTCTCTCTAGGTATAATAATAAACGAAAGAAAATAATTATATATATACGTCGTTAAAGCTCTTAGAGATTATTTTAATATATAATATTAATATCGTTATTAGATTTTAAAAAAGGCGAATATCGGTAATTTAGGAAACCCCGATTTCCGCGTATTTTATACCGAAAATACGTAAAATACTAGAAATACGTATCTATTTATATCCCGTATTCTAAATATATTATATACCGAAAATATAACGATTCTATAACGATTTTATAACTTTTTATTTTAATTTTAACTTTTAATAATATTTAGACTAGGGCCCCTATATAAAGATATAAATATTTTACTAAATTTGTTTTTAGCCTAGATTCCGAATTTTTAATTAAATTCTTACTAGCGTTATTTTATAGGGTTATAAAGTTATTTTTAGGATTAAGTTTAATACTCCCGCGTAGATCTTAACTCTAACTTTATAATATTAGCGCCAAGATTTACTAAGGCTATAGAATACGTATTATATATTAATTAAATAGCGATAATATAAAAGTGTTTTAAGATATTAATACTTGAAGTATTAATATCTTTTTATACGACCTTAGTTATTAATAAGGACGATATTTTAAAAATAAATACTAACTATAAATATAACTAGTTATAATAATTCAAAAAAAGCGAGTATAACGTCTTAGAAAAGATATTAAGATATGAGGTAAAATATCGAAAAAAGTTTATATATATTATAACTTTATAAGCCGGCCTAATATTTATACTAGTCTATATTTCGAGGATATTATATATAAGTCTACTACGTTAAATAACCTAGTTATATTTTCGAGCGAAGGTAAATATAGGTTTATATTTTATTAAAATTAATTCGATTACTTTATTAATTTATTCTAGACGATTCAAGGCGGATATCTTATATATTAATTATCGCGATATTATTAAAGTACTTATAAGTAAGAAAGTTATAAATTAACTTATTAGATTTATCCTAGTTAAATCTTTTAATTATATAGAATTAAATATTATCTCGATAATATTTAAAATTGATTATGAATATCCGGTACTACTAGATATATTATTATCGTATTTTAAAAAATAAGAAAACGAGTATAATAATTCGCGATTTATAATATTTAGAGAAAAGAGATATAAGAATCTTATCGCTCTATTATATTTAAATTAGTTTTTATTATACTATATTAAAACTAACTTTATAGTAGTTATTAAATATTATTGAAATATACTAAGGCTTAGTATATTACGTAACTACGTTACGTAATCTAGGATCTATATATAGATCTTTTATAGTATATAGTCTTGCGTATTCCTATAGTTCTATAGAATAATTAAGTATTCTTTTATAATTTTAATAGGTTATGAGCTCGGGTTATATAGCGACCGTTCTAGGGTATAGATATTTTATATCTAACTAGTATACCTACCTATTTATAGTATTATTAATAACGACGTTTATAGTTTAATTCACTCCTACTAAGTTTAACGACTATTATATTATAATATATAAACTATGACCTTTAAATAATAAGTAAGTTTATTAAATAATAGTTACCGGTCGCCGTAATATATAGTATAAAATTAAATAAGAAGTTAGAACGGATAGACTAAATTATAGTTTATCGTCTTTATAATTAATTAGGATTATACCCGTTAACTAGTCCCTGGAATAACGCCTATTTCTAAGAAAAATACTAATACTATATAGAGATTTACTACTATCCACGACGACGGTACTAATTATTCAATTACTATTTTATTAAAATAGTATATATATTAATCTCGTTAATATTAACGGTACTCTCTATCAGTTTCTATTTTTTAATTTTATAAAGTTACCTCCGACTCCGTTAAGGATTATTTATAAATAATCTTCTTTTAAGCCTTAAAAGCTCTTTAATTCCTAGATCTACTATCGATTCTTATAGATTCTTTCTATCCTATCGATCTTAACGGTTTATTATTATTGTTACGCTAGGAGTATCTAGAAATATTTATATTCAGCCGAAAAGTGGCTATTTAGGGCGTTAATACTATTAGTTACGTTAGGAGTACTTAGAAGAGATTTATATCTAGTAGTAAACCGGTTATTTAGGGTCTTAACTCTATTAATTATACTATTTCCCCGTAATTATTCGTTATTAATAGTTATTATCCTTAGAGATAGACGTTTATATAATAACCGTAAATCCCGCTATTAATAAGATAGTAAATTCTATATTTAAATTCTATTAGATTTATCCTAACTCGTCTAGTCTTTATCTAGTTTTTTATTTTAACCTAGTCGTTAAAGTTTATTATTACTTTATATATATATATTTCCCTTATCTTATTTAATACCTTAGGGTTAATCCTACTATTTTCGATAACGATAATAATCGCGATAACGACTATTAAGACCCCGAAGACCCTTTATCGGAAGACTCTAATTTAGGTACTAATATTAAATTATTTAAATTATTAAATAATATTAAACTCTTTAGTTTTAGAGTTAGAATTAAATTTAAAATATTTATAATATCTTTATCCTTATTATTCTCGTTTTTATTATTCGATTTATTTTTAATATTATCGTCCCTTAATCCCTAGGTATATTATTACTATAATAAATATAATAGCCCCGTCGGTTTCTACCGGTAGTTTCCTTTTTATATCGATTATAATCCTCGATACCCTAGAGTAGTACTTTAAATAATTTAAGGATATTACCGACTTCCTTATTTTTAATAACCTCGGATCTTTATACTATATTCTAAATATTATATATATAATCCTATATCTTTTATAGTACTAATATATATATCTTTAAGGAGGTAGCCTTAATTATTATAAATAAAGAAAAACGAATATCTACGTAGGAAACCCTAATTATAATAGTTATAATTAAGAGTTAACCTCGATAAAGAGGAAATAAATTTATTAAACCTCGTAAAATATATAGTTTTTATAAAGAACTAGGGAAGAAGTACTAATACCCTAAAATTAAATATTAATACTTATATCTAGAATAAAAGCCCGATAAATTTAAGACGGAAACTAAAAAGGCGGTTTATTTAATTAATAAAAAACGAAAGTTATTTAAAATAAAAGAAGATAACTTTATTTACTTTATAAATAATTTAGTCTACTTAGAAGAACTACCCAACGATTATTTTATTCGGGGTATATTAATATTAATAATAATTACCTTAGAGGTAGATATCTTTTATTTATATATTATTAATAGCGGATATACCCGAAGCTCGGTTATAAACTAGTATAATTTAATTAATATACGGCCTTATTCCGGCTTATAAGTTAAAGGAATTAGAGATTATATATTTACTCTATATAATATTAAAATTATTAAACTCTAATATAATATTAATAATACTGAGCGTACCCTTTTTATATCGGGTATATTATATATATTTAATATAAAAGTGAATTTATTATTTATAACCTACTTTTTAAATATAAGAGCGAAACTTAACCTCTTTAAATTAAAGGGTTAAATATTCGCTTAAGGCGCTATTTTTATAACTTATTATATATATAAATTATTCGCTCTAAATTTATAATAATCGCTAGTAACTTTAAATACCTATAGTATTCCTCGCGCTTTTACGAAATAATATTAATATACCCGTATAGGTTATATAGAGTAATAAAACGTTATTGGATTACCTTTAATCGCCTTAGGGGTCGATTTTATTTACGAATTTAATAATAATTATATTTACGAGAGTTATATAATAGGCCGCTAGTAGTCGGCTTTATATAAAAGCGAATATTAACCGGGAAAGTTTTTATTAGATTTTATTTATAATAACCTAGTTAGCCCGTTAATCTTTATCGGGTTTAGAGGCTATAAATACTTCGTAACTTAAAAATATAATAAAATTAAATATATTAAAATTAACCTCTTAACGCTTAAAAGCTAAATATTCGGGTTATTTAAATAGTTTAAAACTAAGTATAAATATAGCGACCGGAAGATCTATTATTTATATATTAATAATAGTAACGAATATATCTATAAAGAGTTTTAAAACTACTTAAAAAATAAGGGGATTATATACGAGTTTATAATACCTAGAAATCCCTAGTAAAATAGTGAATTAAAGTATTTTAATCGTATTATAATAACTAGGCTTTATCCTTTAATTATTAACTCCGGTATTCTACGTAGTTTATAATTTAAACTCGTTTAAATAGTCGTTTATTTTATCGTTTATAAACCCGTTATTAAGTTACCTCTCTCGTTAATTAAAATATTCTCGGGTCTACGCCCGGATCTTTTTTATTTATATATTATTAGTTTAATAATTTAAACTATAAATCGGAAATAGAAAAAACTTCTCGATAAAAGTACGCGGTACTTTTTTATAGAATATAAAGGGAACTATATCTTCCGGCTATAAAACCTAATAATAATAAAAAATAATTTATTTAAATTCTTATTATATTTAAGAAAAGCGCCTTCGATATATTTTTAATTAAAATAACGACCTATTAACTCCTAATCCCTTTATTAAATATTAATAATATATAACTCTAGGGGAGAAGTAGAACGAATCTATTATTATTAATACTATTCACGATAATAAAGCGCCGGTACTAAGTTTATCTTCTAGTACTTTTAATACTCCGTTATTTTTTACTTTTTCTAGTACTCTTTTTAATACTCCCTCTTCTAATAATATACTAACCGGTAACTCCCTAACTATAACTATATAAATCGAATTTATTAATCGGGTTATTAAGAATTACCCTAATCTCGATTTATTAAAATATCGATCGTTATCGTTAAATTTACTCAGCCTATTTATATTATTCTTTTAAATTATTAATAATAAGCCCTATAAGCCTAGGACCTACGACGAAGTTATTCGGGGTAGTTATAAAGCCGAATAATAACTAACGATAAAAGAGGAGCTGAAATCGTTTATTTAAAATAATATATAGTCGTTACCTAACCTCCTAGTTATAAGGAAAACTCTTACCGGTAAATAAATATTCACTCTTAAACGGGGTATAAAAATAGGGGAGATCCTACGATATAAAATATATTAAATAATATAGGGTTTCGAATAATACGAAAGTCTCAATTATTACGAAATCTTTATATCGGTAGTTAAATTAATAAATTATAAAGTTATCTTTACCCTAATAACTACCTATAACTAGGACATTAAATAAATAGATATTAAAACCGCTTTTCTATATAGGGTTATTAAGGAAGAACTTTATATAAAATAACCTATAAGAGAGAGCCTAAATTTATTAATATATAAATTTAAAAGAGTTTTATATAGGCTAAAATAATCCCTTAAAGTATAATATAAAATCTTTACTAAATTCCTTCGCTCTTTAGGTTTCGAATTAATTAGTATTAACTTTAGTATCTTTATTAACCCTAGGATAAATATTATTATCGTTATTTATATAAATAATCTTCTTATCATCGGCCTAAAAATCACTAATATTAATTTTATTAAATTAAAATTAGATAATCGCTTTTAGATAAAAGACCTCGACCTATATATCTTTTATTTAGGGATAATTATTTTACGCGACTACTTTAATAAGACTCTACGACTTAGTTAAACTAGGTATATTAAATAAATCCTAAGAAGATTCGATATATAAAAATATAAATTATAATTTACCTCTATAAATACCTCTACTAAACTTTATAAAATAAAGGATAATTATATTACTCTTATAATATTCCGCCTTAAATATTAATCCGTAGTAGGATCTTTTATATATACTATATTAAATACTCGCCCTAATATAGTATACACGGTATTAATAGTTAGTCGGTATAGATTAAACCTAATTAATATTTATTAGAATACTATTAAAAGGATCTTTTAGTATTTAAAGATTATTATAAATTACCGCCTTATATATAAAGAACCCTTAAATTAAGTATCTAGATATATTAATACTAACTAGGTAGGTAACTATAATACCCGTTATTCTACCTCGGGATATATATTTAATACCGGTAGTAGTATTATTAACTAGTTCTTAAAGTATTAACCTACGGTCGCGTTATCGACCTATAAAACTAAATATATTAGGTAGATTTAAACTTCTAAGGAAATTATCTAGTTACGGAATTTACTTATTTAATTATCCGAAATTACTATATAAACTATAGTTATTTACTATAATAACTAGGGTATTATAACCCTCGTAAAGAACCCCTAGTTTCATACTCGAACTAAATATATTAATATTAATTAATACTTTATTCGGGAAAAGAGTATTAATAGTTAAATCGTTTTAAAATACGTCCCGACCGATAAATAAATAACCGACGACCTTATAAAGGCCTTAAATAAAGATAAATTTAATATATTTTATTAAACCCTAGGTTTAAAGGCTCCCTAGGAGTCTATCTAGTTATTATAATATAACTAGAATACTACTAAGACCACGGGTATATTATTAAGACTAGTAGGTATTTAACCTAACTCCCGTTTCCGCTATACTTTATTTTTAGTTATATTAAAATTAGGTAGTAAATCCCTAACTACTATTTACTCACCGTTACTACTTTATATTTAATATATAATACAAAATTCTAAATATCCTACCTTCTTCGTATATTTAATCTTTATTATTATTACTATAAAAGTTTAAAATTTAACCGCCGGTATTAAAAGTTATAGTAGTTTTAAATTTATTAATACCTAGTATAGCCCTAGATCCTTCTAAACTTTAAAGCGATATCTTAATAATTAAATTATCCGAATTCCTAATATATACGTAATTCTTTACGTCGGTATATATATATACTCGCCCTTTATTATTTCTTATAAAGGATAATAAAATTAACTAGTTTAAAGACTTATTAAATCCTAAAGGGCGCGACTATTATAATAAACTTTATAAGTAAATACCCCGAGTTATTAATTATTTAACTCTCTTTACTATTTAAACTAAATTATAAATCGGTACCGGTATTTAATTTATAAATATATAGTACTACTAGGGTACCGCTATCTTTATTAACTCTAAAGACTACGATAAATACTTTATTATCTATAATTATAAGGTTGATATAGGTTAAGATTTCGATAAATTATACTCTAGGTAGTTTATACTTCTAACTTAACTCGTATTCATTTAAATATACTATAGGGTGGATAATTTATAATATTATAATAACGACTATATACCCCTGGAGCTATACCGCTATATTCTTTATATTATTATTTAGATTTAAATATTTTTTTAGGTATTTAAAAACTCTATTCTAGAGTCCCCAAAATTAATATCTTTAAAGATTCGTTTATATTATTTATAAATAAGCGTTATAGTACTTTATTCGTATAGGCGCTTAGCGCCTATAACTACTCCCTATAATAATATTTCTTATAGTATTATCGTCGGGACTTAACTATATCCCGCTTAACTATAATAATTTACTTATAGTATCGTATTCGCCTATATAGTTTATACGACTATATTTTAACTCATGAATAGTATATATATTATATATTAAATAAATCTTTTAAATAACCGTATTTTATTAAAATCAAGAATGTTTTATATAGGTAGACGGGATTTTTATTATATAAAAACTATTTACTATAACTACCCGGTGTTTACTTTTCTATAATAATAGCGTTCGAGTAAAAGTATTAAAATATACCAAGGCTCAGCATATCACGTGACTACGTCACGTGATCTAGGATCTATATATAGATCCTCTATAATATATAGTCTTACGTATTCCCATAGTTTCATAGAATAATTAAATATTCTTCTATAATTTTAATAAATATAATATATAAATCCTATAAAGAGAGTATATAGTATAATTATACTATTTATATTATAGTATTATATTATAATTTCCGGTACTCCGGAGTCTTTTTTAGGAATAAGAAATTTAGAGCCTTTACTCTAACTCTTTAAAGATTAATTTTATTATCTAAACTTAAAGATTATTTTTTTATTTAGATTTTGTATTTATTTTTATATTATTATAAATACTTTAGATATTATAATTTAATAATTTTAATCTCTCTTAACCTTCTTAAGTAATAATTTATTAGAAATATAAAAAACCTCTTTAGAAATAATTATTTTAAAGACGAGATATAAAGGATTAATATTTTAAACGAAAATATAAAAGATTTATTAAATAATACTAATTTAACGGTAGATTAATAATTTATAAAATTAAAATATAAATAGAAAGCCCTCAAAAAAAAGGCCTTTATTATTATAATTTAAAAGAATATCGAAAATTTATAATATATTATTATAAATAAAAGAGATAAAGAAATCGAAGATAATGTTTAAAAATTAAATATAAAAGAATAAAAACGACCGGACGATAAATCGTAATTAAATCGATTTTAATATAAATTAAAATAATTTATAATTATCGAAATTATAGGATTTCTATACGAAAAATCCGTAAAACTATCGAGAATAAATTTATAATATAAAGATTATATTCCGTTTAACGCCCGTAAATTTTCGAGTAAATAAAAAGAAAATTTTATATATAATACCTTATTTAAAGGGGTAAATTAAGAAATTATAAAATAAATATAAACAATTTTATTTAATAAATATATTAATATAGAAATTCTTTTCGAATTATTTATTTAATATAATGAAGGACCCTTTAAATTAAATTATAAATATAAATTATAAATATTAATATATACGTTAAAGGAATAATTAATTAATATAAAATTTTAATATTTATCTTAATACCCTAAAAACCGAATTATATTTTTCTAATAAAAAGTAATAAATAATTTATTTAATAACCCGTTTAAAATTTAATATTTTAAAAGAAGTTAATCGAGTCTAAAATATTCCTATTAAACGAATCGAATTTATATCGTTTATAATATATTATAAATATAATCTTAATTAGGACTTTAAGATATAAAATAATAATTAAAATAATTAATTAAGATTTTAGAAAAGGTATAATAAGGAGTTAAAGAACGAAAATAATAAAAATAAATCTAATATTAAAAGATAAGATTCTAATAAAAATAATTATAAAAATAATTATAAAATATATATAATTCGTAGGAGTAATAAGAATCTTAAAGATATTAAATATTTTAATTATTATAAATTCGGTTATTATTCTAATAAATATTTAAGGAAGAAGATAATATCGGTAAATTATAAAAATAAAAATTAATATACTTTATATACTATTAATTTTATTAGAAAGTCGTTTACGAGTTTATATTAAAACTCTATATTAAATACCGACCCGAGGATTAATAGGATTAGTAATTAGTATTTACTATTAATAACTAGTATTTATTATTAGTAGGTTCAGTAGGTTTAGTAACTCGGTAAACTATTAATAATTTAAATATTAGACGGATAGACTTATTATATACCCTATAGTATACGTAATAATATAGGTTATAATATAAATTATAGTATTAACTATAGTATACCTCATAGTATACGTAATAGCGTACGCAGCTTATATATACTATTGAATAGTATATAAATAATATATATAAAGATATCCTGACCCGATAGGTCGCTGGCGTTAATAGTTATCGCTAGAGGTCGCTACCGTTAATAACGACGATTATAGAACTTTATTTATTTCAGCCCTATAATAGAGCTGAGTTACTATTAATATCTTAACGATATATACAAGTTATTGAAATTACTAATCTTATTAAAATAAACCCGGAGTTATTAAATTTATTAATAGAATATTACCTAGATTAATTTAATAACTAGATTTTAATATAGAATCGTAAAAAAAAATATAGGATATCCTAAAAGATCTTAAAATACGGGTATTATACAACGAGGAAAATTCTATTAAGAGTATAAAATTCGTTAAAATAAAAAGAAATAAAGATAATAAAGATAAAACTCGAGATATTAAAATAGAGGGTAGATACGGGCTACTAATATATTTTAATATAATAAAGATATTATAATAAATAAAGAGGACGAGTAATCGAATAAAAGAGTATAAAGAGAGTATAAAAATATTAAAAAATTAATAATAATTATAATAAAGATTATAAAAGATATAGAGTATAGAGAAATATAATAAATAATATACCGTAGGCTATAACTAACGTAGATTATACTAGGAATAATTTTTAATTATATATAAGAATTAATAGAAAAATATATACTTTAACTAGCCTAAATAAAATTATTAAAATAAAAGATCTAAAAATTTAGAGCGAGGAGTATATTTATATTATTAATATAAAGTTAAATTAATATTACCCGTAGTAATATATTTATTTTATTAATATATATAACCGAAACGAACCCCCCTCCTCCTATAATAACGACTAGCGCGAAGGCGAAATAATTAATAATTAAAATAAATAATACTAAGGCTAAAAAATAATTTAGGAAAATAATTAATTTTTAATTAATTAAAATATTCCGGAATAAAGTTTATTTAGTAACGGAGTCGATTATCGGGGTAAAATAAATAACGAGAAGAGACTTCGTTTTATATTATATAATAATAAAGATAAGATAAAAACTAAAGAAAATAATTAAATAAATAAAAAATATTAACCCCTCGGCGAGAGTATTAAAATAAACTTATATAATAATAATATATAATATAAAGAAAAAGGCCGTCGATATAAATAATTAAAAAACGGTAATAAAAATATTATAAAAAGATAACTATAGGTTATACCTAGGATTAAATATTATAAATATAAAACAATTAAAGTTCGCCTTTAAACTAGATAAATATAATTATAAAAAAAAGTATTTAATACTCTTTCTCGAGATCCCGGACTTAAATATAGTAAATAAATTAATAATAGACGGGTTCCTAAAAAGCGAATAATTATTATTATATAAAAAATAGGAGAGAATAAATAACCCGAGGTAGTATTTTAATTACTAGAGATATAATTATATAGTTTTAGTTTATAAGAACTAGCCTAAATACGGGATATATATAGAATTATATTAATTATACGAATATAATACCGAAAGCCCGAAGGAAAAGCGCTACGCGTTTACTCTAGATATTATAAATTTTAAAATAAAGCGTACCTAATTAGGTAAAAAAAAAATACCGAATTTAATAAAAATTAAAGAATAAATTTAGATAATTCGCGGTATTACTAAAGATAATAACCTTAAGCTCCTAGATATAATTAATTAATAATAGGTTTATATTAATATTAATTAGAGGCGCGAGGAAAAGGAAAGTAATAACGGATATAATTAATAAAGTTTAAAATATTATTATTATATTTAGGAAGGTAGGGAGGCCGAGATAAAATAATAAATTAATAATAATATTTGGATAAATGGTTCTTTAAGTCCTAAATAACCTCCTAGGAATAATATTCGATTAATTAAATAAAAACCGGCTAGAATTAATATTATTAAATAATTAAGAAATAAATAAAGAATCTACGGATACGATATTAATACGTAATAAATTATAGTACCTAATTTAAAATCGTATAATAGAATATTAAGAAGGAATCGAAGTTAATAATAAAGTTATTTTAGAATAAATAAATTAAAGATATTAATATTTTAGTTATTTAAAAATTTAGTTAGAACCCTATTACTTAAATACTATATAATAATAGTATTAATTATTTTTATTTAGTATATAAGGGAGGCCTAAAGACCCGTATATACTTTTATATAAATAAAAGAATCGATATAAATAATTAAAAGTTAATTTATTATAAAAGTAATTTATACTCTATAAAGATTATATTAAAAAGGCGAAGGAATAAAAAAGAATCTCGATCGGATAAAATCGAGGAGGAGGAGGTTATTAATCGAGGAATCTCTTATTATAAAGAGGTATAAATCTATAATATATATAACCTATTATTAATATAGTATACCTCGATTAATAATCCGTTAATATTATTATTATTAAAGGAAGTATTAATAAAGAAAAACGAATATATTCTTTTAAAAGATTTTAACCTCTACTACCCTAGCTAGAATATTACTAGGCGATATATATATTATATTATAACTAACTATTTTTTAAAGATAATAGAGTCGAGGGAAATAAAATTAAAATTATTAGAAATATCTATTATATAAAAAGCCCGAGGATAAGAAAATATAATTAATTTATTATTTTTTATAAAAGGAGTATACTAGGCTATAAATAATCTTATAATCCGCGAAGATTTTTATTATAACTCCGATTATAAACTAATAGTAACGGAATTCGAGTAGATATAAAGAAAAGTAATATTATATATTCGTTATATTTAAAAGAAGATTAAGGATAACGTTATTTAAAAGGAAATATAATAAAGTATAAAATCTCTTTATTAAATACTAGGGAAGCTAAAGCTCGAGAATAATAAAGATATTAATTAATATTTTAATAAGATAATAAAAGGTTTTTAAGAAATTATTAAATTTACGATCTTATAGGCCCGTTTATATTAAGGAGTTAAATTTTATTAAATCTCCTATTATACTAGTATTATATTAAAGGTAAAAGAATATATAAAGAAATATAAATAAAATCGAAATACTTAGACGGGGGAGGCCCTAGATATAATGAATAATAAAAAAATATATATAATTTAAAGAATGAAAATATTCTCTTAATAGGAGAGTATATATAAAGTTTTATTAAAGCCGGCGGGAGTATAAAAGCTCGCGAGATAAAAAAAGAAGAAAAATAACTACCTTAAAAAACTTCTTTAATTTTTAATTATTAAGAATAATGAAGGAGGAAAAACGAAAGACTTCGAGGGTAAAATAAAAATCTTATAAAAAGTATTATTCCTTCTTTTACCGACGATAAATCTAGGTAATATTAATAAAATAAAATATTTAAAGCCCGTTAAAATAAACTAGGAAATAATTAGAATAAAAATATATAAAGTAATATAGTACCTAACTACCGATAAGGTATTAGGAATAATTAAAATCCCGAATTAATTCTTAAAAATTATAATAAAAACGGGAGTAATAAATATTATTATTTATTTATTCTAGGCCTACCTTAGATAGAGATACTACTTAAGGTATTTTAAAAAAACTAATATAATAATTTTTAAAAAATCGAAGAAAGGCGATTATTTAAAGCTAAAGTTATATAGGTTTATTATACTCTTTAATATACTTAATAAGGCGCTAGAAGTAATTATTTCTAAAAGATTAAATAATATAACGGAGGAGTATAAACTATTACTACTATAATAAATAAAAACTAGATAAAAGTATTTAATAAAAACCGCGCTAAAGACCCTTATAAATATAATATATATTATATAAAATTATAGTAAGAGCGGGAGGGGAAAGATAATAAACTTATTATTATTAAATATAACGAGAGCGTTTAATAACGTCTTATATAAAAGATTATTATATAATTTATAAATAAAAAGTATACCTAGCCTAATCGTTAACTAAATAATAAACTTTCTATCGGATAAAATTATATCCGTAATATTTAAAGAAAGAACGAGTATAATAAAGAAGATAATAACGGGTATTTTATAAAGATTATTTATTTTACCGGTACTCTTTTTATTCTTTAATATACTATTAATTAAAAAGTATATTAGAATAAACTTATTAATATAGATTAAAGGAATTATAAATAACGTCTACTTACTCGCCTATAATAAGAGTATAGAGAAAAACTATACGAATTTAAAACGGGCCTATAATATCTACCTAAAATAAATAATTATTTATAGAGTATTATTTACTCCCTAGAAATATAAACTAGTCTATATATCTCGAATACCGAAGAAGTTTAATATAAAAATAATAATAAATTTTAGGAACGTAGTTATCGAATCAAAAATAAATATTAAGATTTTAGGACTATATATCGACTTAAACTTAAAATAAAGATTATACCTAACCTAGATTAAAATTAGGGCGATTAACTAAAGCCGCGTTATAAAATATTTAATTGATTCGATATAGAGCGCTACCTTCGCGAAATATAAAATAGTATATAATATAATAGTTAGACTAATATTAGTATTTACGACTCCGATATAATATTAATTAAAAAGAACGACGGAGGTTATAAAGAGATATATAAAGAAATTAATAATTATTTAAAATAACTATTTTAGGACGGTCCTAAAAGTATTTAAAATTATTTTAATTCTAGTATTTAAGATTAAATCGGTAATCGTATTAATCGACCTTTAATTAAACTATTTAATAATACGATATTATATTAGTCGAGGGACCTATTTAATTATAATTATAAAAAATATACGGATCTAGAATAAACTCTAGCGTAGAGGAAATAAGTAACGATAAATATTTTTAATACTATCGACGGAAAAAAAAGCCTAGGTATTTCGCGTCCTAGGATTTAAAGAATAATATAAGGTAATTATAACTATAAAGAGGAGAAAAAACTAGATAAATTTAATCGAAGATATCGAAGAATATTAGGATATTAAAGTTATCGATTAAAGAGTAAAAAATTAGGCCCGTTAATAATAATTAAATAAATAAAAGAGTTATAAAACGACGATTCTTATATAGGTTATTAACCCGGTTTAAAAAAGAGATTTATTCGGGCATTAATTCGATTATTATAATTAATTAAAAAAGACTAAAAACTTTATAATAATATAATTAAAATATAATAAAATCGGATTAAATAAGTTCTTATATTAAATAAAAATACTTATAATCCGTAGCGTTAACTATTAATATAGATATAGGAAATAAAATATAAAGTATATATTATTATTTTGCTCGGAACTAGCTAGGGATAAAATAGAGTTAATAGAATAAATAAATATATATAATTTTAGGAAGATATTAATATAAACCTAAAGTATATATATAACTATACGGTAGATAATAAAAACGGGATAACTCGGTTAATTCTCTTTTATTAAAGAATAATTAATATAATTTAAATTATTATTAATACCTAGCGATATACCTAGACCTATAAAGAAGAGAAAGAAAAAAAAGAAACCGCCGGCCGGAGGGCCGTAGATATCGATTATTTAACAAATTTATAATAAAGCGGCCTATAAGTTTATAAAATAAATAAATAAAATCTAAAACTAAAATAAAAGAGAAACGGAGGGAAGAATAAATAATATTTTAAAATAATTATAATTATCGGTTACTAACTAGTAAAAAGAGGAAATAAATTATCGATAAATTAAAATTTTTAACCGATAAGGTTTCTTTAATGACTAGTAGGCGCCGCTAGTAGCCTTATTAAAAGAATATTCGCGGAACTCCCTTATTAATAAAGTAGTTTTACTAGAGTAAATATATAAATAAATAAATAAATTACCTAGACCCCTAATTTACTAAATCTATTAATAGGACGCTACTAGCCCTATCCGCGCGAGTAGTAACTCGGTTTTTAATAGGAGTTTTTGAGATTTATTAATAAAAGATTATTAATTATATCGGCGATTATACCGTAGAGTTAAAAAATAATAAATCTTTAAAGAAATCTTTATTACGAGGGAATAAAGAGAAATAAAAACCCGATTAAATATAAAAATAAATAATAAATTTATTATAAACCTAATTAATATTAATATAAAAATTATTTATATTATAATAAATAAAGATTTATAAATTAAAATAAATATTATTAATAAGATATTTATATAATAATATAATTTAAAGTATTTTAAAAGCGAGTTAATACCGACTTTTCAATAAATAAACGGGTAGTTTATTTATTATTATAATATTTATAATATCGTCTATTAATTAACCGATTTATAGAGATAAATTAAGAAATATAATAATATCTTTTATTCTATTAATAAGAAAGACTCGCTTATTATTATAAATATATTTATTATAAAAACAGAAAATAATTAGACCGATTATAATATATATAATTAACGGTTCCGTATTACGTCGAAAATATATATATTAAAATTATCTAAGGATTTTATAAAATTATTAAACATATAGTTAATTATTTATATATTAATATATATTAAAATTAGTCCCTTTAATTAAGATCCTACTAATAAGAATAAGATTACGAAAGATTATATTATTATTAATATAATATCTTTTAATAATTATATTATCGTACCGCCTACGCTTCTCGACGAATTTATAAATTTTAACGGTATCTTTTCTAATAAAGAAATAGGTCGATTACTATTATATAAAAATAGCGATTATATTATTAATATAAAGAGTAACTTATTATATAGGCTTTTCTATAATTTATTAAATTTTAAATTAACGAAATTAAAGAGATATTTAAATAATATTTTAATAAAGGGTTAAATTAAATACTCCGTTAACCCTATAAAAACTTTTATTCTTTTTATTTTAAAGAAAAATAATAGATTATAATTATATATTAATTACCGAGGTCTTAATAAGATTATTATTTATAATTATTATTCGTTATTTTTAATTAATAAAATACTAGACCGCTTAAATAATATTATATAATTTACGAAGTTTAATTTAAAAGATATTTATTATCGAATAAAAATTAAGGAAGGCGATAAATAAAAGATAATATTTTATATATAATATAATCTTTCCGAATATATAGTAATACCTTTTAATTTAACGAATATATTTATTATTTTTTAAATTTATATTAATAAATCGTTAACGGGTTTAATAAATATATTTTATATTATTTATAAAAATAATATCCTGATTTATTTAAATTTAAAAAAGGAGTATATTAATTATATATAATAAATACTCGAACGCCTACGAAAAAATTCTTTATTCGTAAATCTTAAGAAATACGAGTTCTTTACTCGGTTAATTAAATTTCTAGAGTTTATTATAAAGATCGAAGGTATATTAATAAACGAATATAAAATTAATATAATTTACTTCTAGTTAAAACGAAAGTTCTTTTATAATATATAAGTATTTTTAGGCTTTATTAATTTTTATTATTAATTTATTTATTATTATTTATTGATAATAGGCCTATTAATAAAATAATAAAAAATATAATTTATTTAAATAACCTAAAGAGGCGGAGTAAATATTTTATTTATTTTACGATTTTTTTATATATATACTTATTTTCATATACTTTAATCTAGAATTAAAAATTCGGATTAAGATAAATATTTCGGATTTCGCCGTAACTACGATCCTAGTATAATTGTAAAATAATAGCGAATAATATCTTATTATTTTTTAATTCTATAAAATATAAAGATTAGAAATTCGATATAAGATTTATAATAAGGAGCTCCTCGTAATTATTATAATATTTAAATAATAACGATATTACTTTAAAGATAATTTATATAAAATAAAAATCTTAATCGATTATAATAATTAAAGAGGTTTTATAAATATTAAATAATTAAATAATTATTAAGCGCCTTGAATAATATAATTTTTAATTTTTTAATTTTTAATTTTATATTATTCTAGGAAAAATAATCTAGCCGATAATTTCTTATATTTTAATTCAATTATAAGGGCTAGGATAACTTTTTAAATAATATATTATTTATATTATAATAAAAATTATTGAATTTAAAAAGTATTAATTAAGACTTTATTTTCGCTATAATATAAAATATATTCGTAGATATAGAAAATTTAGATATAAATAATACTTCGCCGACATTAAGTAATATATCCGTAGATATTATATAAAACTTAATATATATAAACTTTATATTATTAGGGTCGTTAAGATTTATTATAAAAAAGATATATTTTTCGATAGTATATTTATCTAGGCCTAAAGAGTTAATACTTAAATAAAAAATTCTAAATAATTAAAATAAAACGCTTACTCGAATCGATTATAATATAATAGAGGAATTATTTAATCTTATTACTAGAATTATAAATTATAGATTATTTATTTTATATATTATTATTAAATTAATAATCTTTTACGAAACGATTTATAATATTAAAAATCTATTAATTATTAAAATAATTCGCGTTTTATAAAAGGATAATTCCTTCTCGTAAATAAGAATCGCCGATATTATATAAATAAATAACTAACGTTCCGCTAAAATATAGACTTTAGATTTTATATTAATTTTTAAATATAATAGTAAGATTTATATATTTAAAAAAGAATTAGTTCATAAAGAGTTATTAAAATAATATTATAACGATATCTTAATAGGGTATTTTAATATTAAGAAAATAATAAAATAATTCATTAGAAAATATTTTTAGAGTATTTTTAAGGCCGATATATAAGAATATATTAATATATACGATATATACTAGTATATTTAGTTATATTAGTATCGCTTTTATAATAAAATTAATTCTTTATTATATCCTACGGGGCCGTAGAAGGAAATTATAATAAATTTTACTATTAATTTATCTTTAAATAAACGATACGAATATATTTATAATATAGTCCTTATAGTTATAAATATATATATAAGTATATTATAATATATCCTAACTACTAAAATAATCGATTTTACGGGATTAATAAAATTAATATTTAAAGAAATAATCTTAAAGTTTAGAGTTTTTAATAGGATTTTTTTAAATAAAGATTCTATTTTTATAAATATATTTTAATCGGAGGTATATTATTTAATAAAAATTAAAAAGTAGTTAAATACCGTATTTTATCCGTAAACGGATAATTAAATAAAATATTAGAATTGAACTTTAGAATATTATTTAAAATTCTTTTATTTAAGCGAGTAAAATAATTAAATAATATTTTTATTTATAATAAAATAAATATACTATAATATATAATATATAATATATAATATATAATATATAATATATAATAATAAAATGAATATTATTTATAATTATATATAATTATAACTTATTTTTTAAACCGCGTCTTAAGAGCGAGGTATATAAAGGAGAAATATTATTAATATAGAAAAAAATAAAAAAATTAAATACTTTAGAAGATATTATCGTAATCGAGGCGTAGAAGCGTAATTATAATAAAAAGTATAAATCGAAATTATTTAATATAAATAACCTTATATTATTATTAATTAAAAACTTAATATAAAAATAACTAAATAAGAAACTCTTTTATAAAGTAATTAAATTATTTAAGATTTTAAATATTATCGAAATATAAATATACCGCCTAATATTATTAATTAATTACCGAATTTATAATATTTTTTATATATCGCTTCTAAAACCGTATTATTAATAATAAAATAATATTTCGATTTTTAATATACCTCTACCGGAATTAATAGATAATATAGATAAATAAAAAATAAAAAAGATACTAAAAAAAAGATAAAAAACGAGGTATTTTACTTTATAAAATAATTAGGGTAATTAAAGACCTTTAATAAATAAGTTATTATAAATCTTTTAGATAATATACTAGAATTACGAGAAATATTCGAAAAATATATAATAATATAAAAAATATAAAAAATAAAGAGTAGGAAAAGAAAATATTATTAATTTCTAATTACTATTAATTATTTTTTACTAATAAACTTTAAACGAGATATATCTTTACGAATAATAAAGTATTTATAAATAAATTTATATTTAAAGCGGCTAGCTTTATTAATATTAAAACTTAATTATTTATAAATAAAATTATAATTAAGAAGTCGAGCTAGAAAATAAAAACTATAAATAAAATTAAAATTAAAATTATTAATTTTATCTTTAACTTCTTCCTTAAAAATAGTATAAGAAGATATTAATTCTTTTAATATATAACGACTCGTATTCTTTATATTATTATTTTAAGAGTAAGGTTTTTAAAAATCGAATTAAATAGTAAAATTTTTAGTTAAAAAAGTTTTACGTTTAGATATTATAACTTTTTATATATTATTAAAGAAAAGAGTAGAATTAATAATATCGAGATTATTAAATTTTGTTAAATATATTAAATTAGTCGGTAACGAGATTAAGGCCGAAAGTAAAGTCGTATTTAAAAATATTTCATATATAACGGGTATAAGCTTTATCTTTAACTTCGAAATCGATATTATTATTAATTTTATCTTCGTCCGTCGATTTAAATAAATTATTAGGTTAATATTATATAATCTTATTTTAGAATATACTCGTATTCCGGGTAATAATCCGTTTATAAAAAATTATTAATATATAAATTATATCTAAATTATATTAATTTATTAAAGTATAAAAGATATTATTTTTACCCTCGACGTTTATAATAAACCGAGATATTAATTATAATATATTTTTCTCTTTTTTAATATTACTACTTTTAGGTTTAATCTCCCGAAGGAAGATTATAATATTTTTTATATATTTAATAATACGCTAGCGAAGACTTTTATTAATATCTTAATATTCTAAAATAATTAAAAAGAGAATTTATAAAAATATAAAATTTAAAAGGAATTTAAATATATTAATATAATTTAGTTTCGGCTTATAAGCGATATATAAAATTATTTAAATATTTATTTTTTACGTAATAAACGTATTTCATATATAGTACTTTATTATAAAAAATATAATTATCTAAGTTTATTCGCTTAAAGTAATAAAGATATAAAAATATAAATAAAAACGGGACAAAAATAGAACGGGCGGTTATTTTACGAGGAGCGAGAACCGGAGATATAATAAATATTTAGATATTATCGTTAATATTATATACTATAGAGATTAAATTAATATATTAAATATTAAAATAATCTAGTTATATTAATAAATCTTAAAAGTAAATATTAGTATATTTTAAATATTATTAACTTTATTAGAAAGTCGTCTACGGGTTTATATTAAAACTCTATATTAAATACCGATCTAAGATTTAATAGGATTAATAAATCGGGGGTCTAGATAAAGTCCTATTAATAAATTTAATAACTCTAGTTTATTATATATATATATTAATAACTTTTATAATATAGGTTTATTGTTTTTTATAAACTTTATTAATTATTTAAATTACTAGTTATTACGTCCTTAAATATTTTACGAGTATTTAATATTATTTAGATTTTATAACTTCTTTAAATCTTTTTTAACCCTAAATTCATTTAATTTAAACGACTTTAATAATTTACCTATATATATAATATCGTCCGAGTCGGAAAATTTTAGAGTATACAAGAATTCTTATAACCCGGTGGATTCCTAATAAATATATATACTCGTGTTTATATAAATAAATAACTTAAATAGAGCTCTTCTTTAAATACTATTATATAATAGATATAAATTTATTTACTATTATTTATATTAATTATTTAATTGTTACCTAGGATCCTCTCTATATATAATATTAATCAATAAATATATTATTTACTCGTTTTTTAACTACTTTTATTTTATCCAAGTTCTTATACTTTATTTTATTATTTATAATTTTATAATTTTAATTTTATAGTTATTTCTTCTTTTATAGCCCCGCGATAAAGTAGATCTAATTTAAAAGAGTATAAAAACTCTATAATTATTATATTTTAATCTCGAAATCGTCTTTATTATTATTAATATTAATAATTTTCGCTCTAAATATATTCTTTTCCTCTTCCCCCGATTAATATTCTTTAATAACTAGGTTACTAGATATATCTTCGGCCTATATATTTAAATTAACTAGTAATATTTATAAATTATTTTCTTTATATATATTGAAGTTATATCGCTCGTTATTTACCTTTATTCTTAATTATATTATTATTCTTATTAATTAAATTAATTAAATTAATAATATCCCCGTCGTATAACGAGTTAATAGTATTATCGTCGAGTAATAAGTTAATAATATTTTTTATTTATATTTTTATAATTATTTTTACGAAGTCCGGTTTATTTTATAAATTCTTTAGAGATTCTTTAAATAAATAAATTACCGGCTATTAATAATTCTTACTATATATATTTCTATTATAAATATTTATTATATAATTATATAATATCTTTATAATAACGTGTACCTTCGTTTCTTTTTATTTATACTACGCTTTTATAACCTATTCGAATATAACTCGAAGATTCAATAATATAAATATTAATATTTTTATTTTAGGAAGTTATCTTACTTCTAATTTTATTACCGTCCTAGTTTTTAATAATATAATATTTTAATTTATATTCTTTAAACCTATAATAAAGCGCCGTTATTATAAGAATAATTATACTAGTAGGTAATAAGTTTTATATATTTTTATAATACCGCCCGAGTTTAATACCGTTTACTTTATTATAAAAGAATATATAATATATTATTACTACGATAAGCGGTATTAGGAAACGACTTTTATACTAAATTTATAAATAATAAACTTTTATTCGAATATAGGAGGTAATAGTATTTATATTATTTTATATATCCGGAAGAGTAAACCGTAAATCGAATATATAGTTCGAGGTATTATTTTTAATTTACTTTATTATTAAGCCTAGGTATTTTATTATTATTTAAATTTAACTTCGTATCTTCTTTATTATTTAATTTTTAAAATCGGTTAAATTATCTAAAAATTATATTATTATTAAATATTATTTTAAAATATAATAGGTAATATATAAAAATAAAGATTATAATTTTTTATATTTCTTTAGAAATAAAGATATCGCTCGAGTTATATAATTAATCTAAAACCTACGATCTTTATATATATTAAAATAAAGTTTTTTATTCCTTTTATATCCTAATTATAAAGTTATTTACTTTTATATAATAATATTCGGGCTACGACGTTAGATTATTAGTATTAATATTATTTATAATTTTTAAAAAATATATAAGCGTAGTAGTATTTATAATATATTAATAAATTTTAAAACTTTTATATTTTATTCTATAACGACTATATTTTTTACTCTAAAGAGTCGAAATCAAAATTTATATAATACTCTTATTATTTTTATTTTTATATTTAATATCGGATATAATTATAAATATAGGATATAAAGAGGGCGGATATTTAAATATAATGTATTTAAATTTTAAAATATAACGACTAAAAGAGAACGATAATATTTATTTTCTTTTACTTTATTATTACCGTTTATATTACGGACGCGGTTCGTTATTTTTATATTATTATTACTCGCTTTATATAACTTATAGAGATTAGTTATTATCGGATTAATTATTTAAAAGAAATTTCTTAATAATATATCTCTTTTTTTAAAATTCAGCCCCTTTATTAATTTTTATCTATATTCGATTATAGGCCTAATCTCGGTAGTTACTTTTTATTTAAATATTTATACTAGTCGTTTATTAATTTAGAAAGAGTAACTCTTATTTAATAATATCTAATTACTTCGTTACTATATTATTAAATATATTAATTATATTTAAATATAATACGTCTCTACTATATTATTTATTAAATTTAAAAAATACTTTTTTATATCGAAGCCCTTTTAAGGAGCTCTTTTTATAATCGGAATTTACGTTAATAAAACGAAAAGTGACTCGATTATAGTTTAAGACGCTCGACGAGCGCCCTAGGAGCCTTAAATACGATATTTATTTATTAACTCGATAAGCGCCCGAGGTATATAGTTAAAGGGCCTAAAATTATTCGGGTATATACCGAGCTAGCCTAAAACTACCTTTAACGGGAGTTAAATTAGAGATACGTTATTAATTTTAACCCCCGTCTATAACCCCTATTTATAGTTATAGTATATTCTATTCATAATTATAGCCCTATTCTATTCATAGTTATAGTATATTCTATTCATAGTTATAGTCTTGTTATTATTATATTTCTATAATTATTATTATTATATCTTTAAATTTCTAGTATATATTTTAATATATAGCCCGTGTATTACCCCCGCGAGGATTTCGCCTAAATCGATCGATTCCGGGGATTAAAATTTACTAGTATTAAAAATCGTTCTAGGGGATTACTACCGTCGATAAAGATAATTATAGAATATTAAAATTTTAGGTAGTAAATTACGTAATTTTCTAAGACTAGAGCTCTTGAAACTCCGAGTTTAAATTAATACTCGTTAAGAGCCCGACGCGTATCTTATAACGGCCTCGCGCTATCGAGCGCTCGTCGAGCGCCCGCCCGAGGCCGTTCGGGCGCCTCGAGCCTACCTCGGGCGCCCGAGGTAGCTTACCTAGTAGCCCCGAGCCGCTAGAGCCGGTTTTCGATTTACCGACGTATTCTCTATATATTAATATACCCGATATATATTTAATAAAGATTAACGATTTATATCTTTTTTCCGAGGTTATAATTAATTAATAAGGCCGTAAATATTTAATAATAATAATCGAGATTATTTTTATTAAATATAATATTAACTTTTATTTATAAAAGAGAGTTAATATAAATTACGATTATAATATAATTTTTATTTTAAAAGTCTATTTATTTCGTTTCCTATATAAGAGTTATTAATTATATATATTTTTTATAATTAAGAAAATATACTTTAGTAATAATTATAAATAGGCGGTTCTTTTTAAGGTTAAAATTATCGGGAGAAGAATATTTATTAATATTAATATTAATTATTATTTTAGAAACGACTATCTAGTTATTTATAAATATATTAATAATATTTTTAAAATCGTAGTTACTCTTTTTTACGCGTTTTCTTTAGTTTTTTATATTATTTTCTTTATTATTATTATTTTATATACCTTTATTATAGTCTCTTAAAGGGACTTAATATATTATTATATTAATAATCGTTCTATCTAGTTATATATTTAAATATATCTTTTATTTTTTCGCCTCCTTCGTAGTTTACCTCTTCGTTATTATAATTTTTATAATAATTTTTATAATGACTTTCGATTTTTAATCTTTTACTATTATTAAAATTTACTCGTTATTTATTTATTATATTAAATCGATTTTATTAAAAATCTATCGCGTAAAGTTATTATTTAGTAATAATATATAAAAATTAATAAAGGGATTAGTTAAAATCTAGGATAAAAAAAGTGCGAAAATTTTAAAAAGAGATAGATTTTCTTTAATATATTATTATTATATTATTTTAATTATCTTTATTAATTTAATTTAGAGATTCTTAACCGAGTTAATTAAAATTTTATTAATATTAGACTCGAAGTCTTATTTAAATCGAATTATTATATCTTTAACTCTTTTTTTTATATCGTAAAATAGTTTATTTATAATATAGTATTTTTAAATTATTTTTATCTACGTCTTTCTAGTTATTAAAGTTCTTTTTTCTTTTATTATTTTAATAAATATAAACTAGGCCTATTAAGGAGATCGATTTAAATTATATTTTAAATACTATTTATTAAATAAATATCGATAATTATATCCGGTAGCGGACTTATTATATACGGTATAATATATTAATAATATATATTATATCGCTGGTTTTCGAGTAATATTACTAGGATATAAAGTTATATTATAAAACTTAATAATTAAATTATATCTTTATATTATGCGATAATAATTAGAATCTTTATTTTATTTATAATTATTTATATAAAGAGAATCTTTACTAGCGAATATATTATAATTTAATAAAATACTACTTTATACGGCGTTAGGAGTATTTTAATAATTTAAAGAAAAAGAATTCGGGCTAAAATAAACGACGTAAAATATTAATTAAATCCGATCTTTATAATTTATTAATATAAATATAATAATAAGTAGGGGTAATATCGGGGTAATTATTATAATAAATCTAAAAACTAAAATATAATAATATTAAATATATATAAAAATAAATAATTTAAAGAAATCTTTCTTTAATTATACTCGTTATTTCTTTTTAATTCCTTTTAATTAAAAATATATTATTAAAAAAATAAACTAATATATATAAAAACGTTTATAAAAAACTTATATTTAAATAATAAGATATTTAGCGTCCTATACTTTTAATAAAGTATAATATAATATAAATTAAATAAAAGTTAAAGAGAATAGAATATTTATAATTTAATATTAATCGAATAATATATTTCTTTTTCGGGTTTAACTCGGACTATTTTTTTACTTAATATAATATCCGAGTTAAATACTCTATATACTATAAAATTTATAAATAAATTATATTCGTTATATTATAATATCTTCTACCGAGAGTTATTTACTAACGAAGACGAGGTTATAAAGAATATAATTATTTATTCCTCTACCGACCTCTATATCGTTAATAATTATAATATTATATATTATTTATATTTAGAAGAATTAACGTCTAGTATACCCGGTTAATAAACTATAAATAATTATTAAATATAATAATTAAATATACGATAAAAGAACGTAGATATTCTAGAAATAACTATTAATAACGGGTATTAAATTATCAAAGTTATACTATTTAAATTAATATCTAGACCGAATTTAGCCTTTATATTAATTTAATATTATATATAATAAAGTTTTTTAGGAGTAATTATTATATATTAATATTAAAGTACTTTATATATTAAATAAATATAAAAGTAGATATAATATAAATATTATTAATCTATATTATTTATTTTAATCTATTATCTTATTTAGTTATTAATACTCGTTATCGGTCTATAGTATTATATTTATATTAAATATAAGGGGCGGAGTTATAAACTTTATAAAAAAAATTAAATTAATAAATTATAAATTACTCGGCTTATAACTTAAGGTTTATTAAAGAAAAATATTAATTTTAAAAAAGATAAATTTAACTTATAATTTTTTAATCTAAATAACTCTTATTATTTAAAATAAAATAATAGTTATATATTTTTTTATTCTTTTAAAATAAGCGCGTAATCTACTCGTTATATTAAATATCGAAGGATTATATCTCGTCTATATCGAGATTAATATTATAAAAGGTATAAATTAAAGTTACCCTAGTTTTAAAAATATATTTAATAAATAAAAGAAAGTGATTTTATTCTTTTTTATAAATAACTAGATATAATCTTTATCCCGTTTAATTTAATATATAAATAAATTATATTATAAAGACTCGTCGTAGTAATATTTCTTTAATCTTTATATAAATATTATTACGAGTTTTAATTAAAGCCGAAGAGGATATATAATTAAAGTATTAATTTATACCTCTAAAATCTTAATATAATAACGAGGTAACGAGTCGATTATTAAAGGTAAAATCTTAAATAAATTAAAACTAGTATTTATTTATAGATTATAACTTTATATATACCTACGACTTTATAATTTATAACTCGGCGATAATAAACTCGTTAAGATAATAAATATAAATATTATTTTTTAAATATTTATTCTACTCTATATATTTCCCTCTAATTTAAGGAATACTATATAATCTTTATTATTATTATATTAAGAATTTACGGAGAGGTTACTTTTTATTATTATTAAACTATAGATTCGAGTATATATTAGAAAATTTAATATAATATTAATTATACGAGGTTTATAAACTTTCTTAAAGTAATTATTAATTATTAATATAAATAATAATTTATTAGTTTTTCTAATAATTAATATAATTTTATAATACTCTTTTTATACTTTTTTATAAATTCGCGACTACTTTTAATAATATTCTTTTTATCGAGTATTTATAATAAGATAACGGATTTATTTTATTTAATAATAATAAAGTTTAATAAACTCGATTATACCCTTAAAATTCTTAATAAAAAATATTTATTTAATTTCGATAAAATTTAGATTTATTTTTATTTTATTTATAACCGCCTTTTCTATATCTTTATCTAGGTATATATAAACGAGTAAATTTATTATTCTTTAACTACTATCTTTAACTTTAAGAAATATTATATATTTAAGAAATAAAACTTAATATTATTACAATTATTTAATTAACCCGATTATAATTTTTTTTTTAAAATATAAAGTTATAAAGTTATAAAAAAACCCTATATAAGAGATAAATTTTAACGGTATATTAATTTACGCCTTTAATATAATTCGGATTTTTTAAAATTATTTTTTAATAATATTTTTAAAACCCGCTCTTCGATCTTTTATTAAATTTTTTAAATAAATTCGGCGACTTTACTCTCCCTAATTTTAATTTTATAAGACTCGTTTATAAAGATTTATTCTATATAAAAGTTATTTTTAAAGTTAATACTCTCGTTATTACGCTACGGAATAGGGAAGGGAAGGGAGCGGAAGGGAAAAAATAAAGATTATTAAAGAAAAGAAGAGGTTATTTACTATTCCTTTCCTCCCTTCCCGGGTAGGGTTAATAATATAAATAAACCTAAATATCTACCTAATATATTTACTAGTTATATTAATCTTTATCCGTATCGCGATTAATAGTAGATATTAATATATTTTAAGTCTTTAAAATACGTCTTAAATTAATAAAAAAATGGTTTATTTTAATACTATCGTAATAAAACGAGCGCTTTATAAGAAAGGATATATATTTATAAATTTAATTAATACTAGTTAATAAACGTTAAATTTTTTGAATAAAAGTATATTATTTAATTAAAGTAGATTATAGAATTTAATATAAAATTTATTATACGCTAGCTACGTAGTATTTATATATAAAGATTATTAAGGTTATTTATATTTAATAACGTTATTACTCATTAGATTTATTACTAGCGTTATATTAATAACGGCTTTCTAAAACGCCTTAGCTTTTCCTTTATTTCTAGATTTAACGAACTACCTATTTTATAAATAACTTCGTTAAATCGTTTAACTCCTTTATTATTTAACTATTTAATTATCGGTTTTTATATTATTATATTTGAATTAATAACAAACCCTATTTATTTACTACTAGATTATATAACTCTTATTATTAATAATTTTTAAATAAGATTTCAGATCGACGTCCTAATTTAAATAATATAAAGATTAATATAAATAATTAGATTAATATTTACGGCCTTTCTTTATCGTAAAACTCTTTATAATAACGATTAGTACGTTATAAAGAAGAATAATCTAAAGTCTAAATAAATAATAAACTATAATTAAAGAAGAAGAAGAAACGCGAGATTAATTAATATCTAGATACGACTTCGGTTTAATATTAAACTATAAATTATTAAAAATATTAATTTTATATATTTAATATAAATAGTTAATATTAATAATTAATAGAATAAATCCTTTCGGAAATTCTATATTACGAAGAGGCTAGAGAGGGTATATATTAGGTTTATAACCAAAGAGAAAAATCGAAGAATAACTTTCTAAGAACCTTAATATAATAAAATTAAGAAAACGCCTTTTATTATTATTAAAGGTAGACGCCGCTATTAAATATACGAAAATTATAAATATAAAAGTAGTTTAGCGAGCCTAAAAAAAAGTAAAAAATTAATAAAAATAAAATATTCTTTTAAAATAAAAGTAATAGAGATTATTAAAGTAAGTTAAAATCTAAACGATTAATAAAAGATTTATATTAAGATTTATATTAATATATCCTACTTAAAGCGGATACTATTAATATATAATAAGATTATTAATAATAAATATAAATAGGTTATTACCTAGGTAAACGGGGTTTCGTTAATTAAATAAATAGTAATTAACGATAATAAGGATATAGATTAGGTCGATAAATAATTATTAGAGGATAACGATAACTCTTTAAATATTAATAATTATATTCTTAAAATATATTAATAATTAGATTAAGACGAAACTTATAGTATTTAAGACGAAAGTAAAAAGTAAACCGAGGCTCGTAATATTTAGGTTTTATTTAATCTATAAATAAAATCCGGGGACCGGTCGGCCTATAATATTATTAAAGAATATTAGATTATAATATTAAAATTACTCCGCGTTAAAATCGATTACTATAATCAATACCGTCTTCGCGTATATATATATAAAGGGTTTTCGTATTATAAAAGATATAATCTTAAGGTATATTATTTATACTAATCTTTATCTAACTATATATTAATTATAAATTAATATAAATAAAAAGATTTACTAAAGAGGGATTTATAAATTTATTATATTTTTACTTTTACCGAATATATCGTTTAAAAGAATATAACCGGTTAGTTTAATACGAATTTAAAAGAATATAGGCGGTATAATCTTAATTAATAAAATCGGCGTCGTAGAATAAATATAAATCTCGTATTTATTTAAATTAATAAAGAGTAGATTATAATATTAAGATTATATTATCTTTACCTTAATAATTATAAATATAAAAAATATAACTAGAGACTAAATAAAAATACGAAGAAAACGCGAAAAATATTTAGGATAATATTAGGGCCGGAGTATATTTAAATTATAAAAAAGGCGAAGGATATTATTCGTTCTAGAGATTAGGAGAAGATTTCGAAGGGGATAATATAAATTATTAAATTAAAAGTATTTTGAAGGCTCCCTCTAAATTAAAAGAGAATTATATTATCGAATAAAATTCTAAATATAAATGTAAAGGGTATATCTAGTTATATACCTAAATATTTAATATAACTAATTTATAAAGTTTTTAGTCGGAATTATATTAATCTTTATACTAACTTTATTCGATTTATATATATCTTTATTCTTTATATCTCCTTTAACTCCTTTTATATTTCGAAGCTTTACTCGTTTTTTTATAATTTTTTAAAGATTTTAGAATAAAACTAGGTTCTTTATATAATTTTAATATAATTTTTTTTTTTTTTTTATTCTTTAACTCTTTAAACCTATTAATTACCTCCGGTTTAAAGAATAATTTTATATTCGATTTCTTCTTTTATATTAAATAGCTAAATATAAAGTCTCGAGTAAAATATATATATTTCGAATTACTCCCGTTTATTTAATACCCGGAAACTTTAATTTTTAAATTATTTTCCTGAGCCTTTTTACTATTAATACGGTTTTTATACGTATTTATATTATTTTATAAACTTTTATTTAAGGGCTAGATTCTTTAACTTTTCTTGAATTACGAGTTAAATTAATAATTAAGGCTAGAGATTCTTTATTTCCCTCGTTTTTATTATTAAGTCCTAAAACGGTAGTTTTATTTATAAAATTATTATACCCGCCTTCGTCTTCGTTATTTATAAAGTCGTTATTACTCTTTATTATAATCTTATCCCGTCTTTATACCTTTACTTCGTATTCTTTAAAAATTATTATTTCTTTATAGTCTAAATCTTATTAAGATACTACTACTTCGTTTTTTTTAAATTAAAAGCGATTAAGGATTATAAAAGTTAAAAACGTCTCGGGATTATAAGATTTTTAAATTACGTATAATTAAATAACGATATTAAATATTTATTTATATTTAACGCCTATATAAAGTACGGCTAGGATATTACGGGTTATATAAAAAAAATAAATTAATACTAGCGAGAGGTCCTTCTATCTATTAAATATAGATTTACCGTCGTCGTTACTAAATACTATATATAATTAATAGGTATATCTATTAATATAAAAATTAATATAAATAAAAGATTTACTCGTTTCCCGGTACTTTCGAAATTCTTTACTCCGATTTTTCGGGTTCGATAATACCTTATTTTTATCTTTAATTAAATATTTAAAATTATCTACCTTTATTCTTTTTTTAATATAGATTTTTTTTTATTAAATAACCTACGGGCGCCGGTCGAATTACTCTTTAAATTATTCTTAATAAAAATCCTCCTACTCCTACCTAGTCTCTTTATTCTATCTTTAGTTTTTAAATATAATTATTTTTCGAATTAATTTTAAAAGAGTTATTATATTATATAACCCGCCTAAGATTAATTAGGTCTAAGAATAATATTAATTAAATTTATCCTACGCCTTTTTTAGATTCTTTAATATAGACTTCTTTTAAAGCGTAGTCTTCTTTATAAATTTTTCTTCTTTACTCTTAAGATAATTAAATAACGTAATATAAACCGAAAAAGTTATATAAATAATTAACGTACGTAATATATCTATCGTTTATATATATTAATAGAACGATTTATAAAGTTCGATAAGATATTTTATTTAAATTTATTTATCCTCGTCTAATTATAATTATTTTATTTATTTATAAAAAAATTGCTCTAACGCCGGCCTTAACTTTAAGGCGCGGATTAATATATAATAAATTAAATCTTATTTAATCGTTACGTCCTAGAAGAGCTTTAGTATTATAAACTTATTTCGATATTTTTTATTATATATTCTTTATACCTAATTCGGCCCGGCTAATTAATATTTCTTATTATTTAATTATTTTTAGATATCTTAAAAGCGCTCGCGCCGTTAACCGCTTTTATTAAAATAGGTAAAGACTTTATAAATCTATATCCCTTAATATTAATAAAGAAATAGATATCGGTATAATAATTAATATATTATTTAAAATACGGAAATATCTTTATTAAAATAAACGGGATCTTAGGTTCTTTATTTATTTTAGAAAGTTTTTATTTATTTATTTTATCGTCCTAATCCTTCTAAAAGTTTTTATTTATTAATAAGATTTTAATTATTTTAAGAAATTCCTTTAAACCTAGTTAAATAATATATAAAAATATAAAATACGGTGAATTCCGGTATTTATAAAAGTATTTTAATTATTATAAAAATCGCGGATTTTATTTTCTAGTTTCTTTTTTATAGTTAAAAACTAGGTCTTTTCCTCCGGTAATATAGTTTCGAGGGCTTAATATATATTATTATTATTAAAAACGTTATCCGTAGTAATTAATATTATTCGATCTTTTAATTTATAATAATAAATAATAATATTTAGGTATAAGGTTAGGTTAATATTATTATACTTTCTCTTTACGTATTTAAAAACTAGGAGTACCTCGTAGTACTATTATTATTAATCGATAAAGTATATATTTATAATTATATAACTCTATTAATTCTTAGAAGACTATAAGTCTAGTATTATAATAATTTTCATACCGTCGTTAAATAAATTCCGAAGGAGTTAATTTTAAATATCGTTATACTTCTTTATAATATAATTTTTAATTATAAATATAAAAGGGAGAGTAATTAACGAATTCGCGTATTTAAATACTCGTTATATATTAATATTATTAATAAATCGTAAAGAGAGCCTGAGCCCGATAATTATTTATATAAATAATTTAAAGAAGTCCTTAAGTATTATTTCTCGGTCGTTAAATTATAATATATTAATCTTTCTTTTACTTCTCTATAATTAAGATTATAAATATTTATATTAATCTTTATATTTATATACTAAACGGGTTAGAATATATTTAGTCTCTAAAGAATAATATAATCTAGATTAATTTTATACCTAAATATAAAACTTTCCTCTTATATTAATTTAATATAAAATACATTTTTATACTATTCTAAGCGTTAATCCTCGTAATTATTTAATTATATTTTTTATAAATATTTCTCGGCTCCTTTATACCTATTATAGTATTATTATAAAAGAACTTTTATTTTAAAGCCGGTTTAGGCGACGTCTAAAAGAAATTAAATATATAACTCTTATATTTCTAATTCTCTTATTTAATCTTTTAGGTACGATACTATTTTTATTTATAAAATTATTCGAGAAAGACGGTAGCTATTTCTACTATAGGAACCTTTAGTCGTTAAACTCTTTATAAAAGAATTATTTTAAATAACTAAATTAAAAATAAAAGAATATTAATTATTAGATTCAAAATTATTAATAACGAAACTACTACTTTAAGATATTCTAAATATATATTTTAGAAACTAGTAAAGAAGGTAGGAAAATAAGAGGAATTATTAACTTTTTTATAATTATATAGTTTATAAAAGTACGTTATATATAGTAGTTATAACTTAATTATATTAATACCGGATAGGAAGATTATAGAGATAAATCTATATTTATTTTTTATATTTTAAGTTAGTATCCCACTAAAAAGTAATTTTAAATATATAATAAATTAATATTCTAACCCTCCTTTAGAAATTCTTTTTAAAATTTAACTAAATTCTTATTAATTTAGGTTAATAATTATATCTTTAATTATTAATAAAAATATAGCCGATATTAATTTTTAATTATTTAATAGCCTTAATAATAACGCGAGAGTAAATTAAAGCCCTCGATTATTAAAAACGCGACGGAATTTAAAAGTAGCGAGGAAAGTACCTAATATATAAAAAGTATATATAAGGAAACCCCGGGTAAAGAAAGTCGCGGTATAAAATAAAAGATTAAAGAGCGGTAATTAATAGGACTTTTATAATTAAATTACTATTTAATTTAATTTTTTAATTATTACTCTACGAGAAATTAAGTTTCTTTAAAAAATTATTAATTTTTTAATCCCGAAGTTACCCTTTACGCGCCTTATATATAAAATTATATATATTCTTTATAAATATTATTTTCGTATATAGTTTATAAGTCTAAACGCGTTATAGGAGGCCTCGGAGACGATATTAATTAAAGAACTCGTAAATAAATAACTTAATATTATCTTTATAAATATATAATATTAATCTTAATCGTAGTAACTAATCTTTACGCGATTTATAATAAACGGATTATTATAACCCCGAAGGATATATAATTTATATAATAATTAAAGATTATATATACTAGGTAAGAATATATTATAATTAATATCCGAAGGTCGACGCTTTATTATATTTATCTTAATTTTTATACCGATTAAACTAGTACCGTTACTTTTACTACGAAATTTAGATTTAATTATAAACTTTTAGACTTTCGATTCTATTTTAGAATAATTTATTAATTATTTATAATTACTACGATTAATATTATAATTTATTAATACGAGATAAAATAAGAGATTATCTTAATATAGAAGTCGTTACCGAAGGAGTATAACTTTTTATTATAGAATTAAAGTGAATAATAACTAGGGATCCCGTTTTTAGTAATATAAATCCGATTATTTTATTTATTTATAATCTCGCTTTCCTTTATACCGAAGTTATATTAACTACGTTATTAAAAAAGTATTTATCTTGATTTAAAATACCGTATAATATATTTATATATATAAGGCCGGTATATTTAATTATTAATAAATTAATTAATCGTAATTTTCTTTATATTTATCCGTACTTTAGTCTTTATAAATAAAGTGAAATTAAATAAAAATTAAGTTATAAATTAATAAGATATCAAGTTATTATAATCGTATAATCGTTAATATTTAAAATACTAAGTAAATATATTAGGATAAAGATTAGGATAATTAATATTAATTTAATTTATAGAAAATAGCTCTTTAGCCTCTAAATTATAAAGTAATTAATTTATTATATAGAGGGGTAAGATTACTAGGATATAGATTAAGATAAATAATATTAATAAAGTCTATAATAATCGCTTAAATATTAGGGCTTTGAAATAAAAAATATATAAAATAACCCTAGCCTTCCGGTAAATCTTACGGTATAAATATTAAGATAAATAATTTTAATAAAATATATAAACCGTAGTTATTCGGTCCTATATAAGAATAAATCGACTTCGACGATATCGTTAATACGAATTAATTAAATATACTAGATTAATTCTTTTAGCTTATCTACCCTAAATTAAAGAATATAATTAAACTAATATTTATTTAACTATATAAACTACCTATACCTAGGAATAAAATAAATAATAATAAATATAACTCGGGTAAAAACGTTAAAATTAAAGATAACGATAATACTAATAACGATAACGAGGCGACCGTCGATAATAATAATAATATAATAAGGTTAGAAGGCTATATAAACTATATAAATAATAATAATATATACGAATAAATTAAGAATAATCCTAAATATTAACGGCTATACTAAAAATATCAATATAATAATTATGAATACATTATCGAAAGGTAGGATTATGAAATAGGGAATATATATCTTTATTATTTTTATCCGGCTAATTCCTTAAATAATATTTAAATTTAATTAATAATACCCGAAAACTACTAAAAGAATAACGATTAAGATAAAGATTAGGATAATTCGGCCCTAAATAATTAAAATAAACCTAAATTCGATAGTATTAAATTTTATATAAATTATATAGAAGAGTATATCCTATATTTTTATTTAAAAGAAGTTAGTTTTATTTCCTAAAGGTATAGGAATTACCGGTAGAATAATTTAAATTATTTTATACTCGATTACTCTTATAATAATTAAGATATAGAAGATATAATAATAAAAGAGGATATTTAAAACCCTTCCGATTAGGATAAAGATCGGGATAAAACCCGTAGTAATAAATAATTAAAGTAGATCTCTTATATTAATAAAAATAATCTACCGAGACCTAGTACGCGCGAAATACCTTTTAATTATTTAAAGGGTATTATTAAGGAAATATATATTACTCGCTAGGTAATCTTTAGGAATTTAAAAATAAATTAGAAAATAATAAAAAAGAAAGAGAAGGCGAGTAAAATATAAAAGATTATAATTATAATTAAAGATAAAAGTTCGTTATTTTATTATATATCCTAGCTTTATCGTAAATTTTATATTAATCCGTTATTATAAAGGCTCCTTTAAGACGCGGACATCCTTTAAGAAAACCTAGAATAAAGTAAAATAATAAATAATTCATTTTAATCTTAACTTTATTATAATAATTATATTAATATTATATGATTTATTAAAGTCTTAAAGTATAGAACCTTATATATAAAAGCGCTAGGAGTATTTAAGTTTATAAGTTTTTTCCTTATATTAAATATATTATAAATTCTATATTAACTTCTAAATATTAATATTAACTACGTCTTTATCTTAGGGCTTTTTATTTATCTATAAGAATATAGGCGGTTAAAATTTTATTATATCTTTATTTAAAGGCCGCGCTTAAGCCTTAAAAAAGAAGAGGGGAAGAATAAATTAAATTCTTATATCTACCTAACGATATATAAAGCCCGGTAGTAAATTTTATATTATCTTTAATTATCTTTACCCTAATTAAGATATTAATCCCTATTAATAAAAATACTCCGGGAAATTAAAAAATATTAGAAGACTTTCGATTTATTAATACTATAAATACTCTTTTCGCGTCTAGTCCGCGAAATCTATTATTAAGATTTTTTTAAAAATATACGATTTTAGAGTAATATATTTAGCGCTTTATAAAAAGTTATAAAAAATTATTTAATATATATATTCTTTAATAAATTTATTCCTTATATTATTTTTAGATAAGTTAAGATCTAATTTATTTAATAATTAATTTATATATTATATATAATAAGCGTATTACTCTTTAACCGAAGGATATTAAATTATTAAAAACTTTAACGAAAATATTAAGTGGGTAAATAAATATTAATAATTAAAGTAAAAAGGAGTTTCGTTAAAAGATAGGATCTTTATTAAGAATTAATATAAAGATTAATATAAAGTATTAAGGTAGTAGATTCCGAGAGGGATTAATTAATAAATAAATATTTATAATTTTATCGTGAAATAATCTAATTAATTATTTAATAATAGTACGAATAATTAATTTATATATTAATATATTACGATACTAGAGCTCGTAGAAAGATAAAGGGTTTTAATAAAAATATATAACTTCGAAGAATAAACTAAAATAAATAATAACTAAGAATCCCGTTTTTAATATTATAAATCCGATTATTTTTATTATTTTTTACTTTACTTTCTCTTATACCTAAACTATATTAACTACGATATTAAAAAAGTATTAATCTTAATTCGAAATCACGTTTAATATATTATATATAAAAAGATTAATATAATTAACTATTAATAGCCTAGTTAGTCGTTATTATTTTTATATTTATATCTATATTTATCTCTTTAGGTAAGTTTAATTTAAACTAAATTTTACTATTATTTAATAATATATCTAGTTATCGTAGTTATAGTATTATAAACTTAATTATTATTTAATATAACTATTAAGATAAAGATTAAGATAAATAATATTAACTCGATCGATAAAAAATACCTCCTATACTTTCTCTCGAAGTTAAATAAATAAAGTCGTTACTCTTAATAAGATTATTAATAATATTAATTATATATATTTAATATAGTAAACACCTCCTCTTAAGGGCGATAAATCTTAAAACTAATTTAATAAAAAAGTAATATCGCCGAGATAGGTTTTAGGATAATAAATATTAATTATATATTTTAAATTTAATAATCTCGGAGTTATAGATCGCCTAAATTAGGATCCGAAAAACTAATTCTTATAATATCGGATATATTTAATATAAATATAAAATTACTAGGATAAAGATTAAGATAAATTATATTAATCGAATTTATTAAATATAGTCGTCTAAATTATAAATCTTTTATTCGGGACTAGGCCTTATAGTAGATCTTTAACTATAAATAAAATCATTAATACAAATTTTAAAGTAAATTATATTTACGAAATATATAAAATATAATAGACCGTACCTTAATTATTAGGAGTCGGAGGAATAAGATATAATATCTTTAATTTTATTTATGAAAATCGCCTTTAAATATCTTTTATAGGTTAATAAAATTAAGAACCTCTTAATTCGTTATTTATATTATATACTCTATTAATATCCCGCGAAATAATATAAAATAATAATCGGTATAATCGTAAAAACTAGCTTAATAATAATAGTAGTTTAGAATTAAATTAGTTTTATATAGAATATAAGCGTTTATTTCTTTATTATTTATACTTATACGGTGACCTTAATTTAATTAATACGTATTGATACTACTAGTAGAATAAGCTCTTTTATATTCTCGAAGATAAAGATAAAGAGGAGGGGTATATAAAGAATAAAGAAATATTAATACCGCTAAAGAATCTAAATAAAAAAGGAAAATTAATATTATAAAAAGAGTTAGACGAATTAAATCGAACTAGTTTTATAATACTAGAAGTAAATTAAAATAAAGATAAAGATAATCCTAATAATTAAAGTAATTTAGGTTTAAGGTCGTATACGTTATATTTAAATCGGAATTTAATATACGTTTTTAAATACTCTAACGGAGTATATAGAAATTATCTAAATAATAAATTCTAATATCTTTTCTAAGAGTCGGAAATCGATTCGGATATAAACGAGGATCCGTTAGAGCCGAATATAATATTAAATATTAATATAATACTTTTTAATACTCGTCGATAATTTAAAAGTAATATTAAATTAGAATTTAATACCGCGACTACTCGTTAGGTAAATAGTTAGTAAGTAGTAAAAAATAAAAAATTTATAAAAGAAAAAAACACTAAGGATATAATTAAAAATAAATATTTATTATTTTATTATATATCCTAGCTTTATCCTAATCTTTATATTAATTTATAAATCTAGATATAATTATTAATAAACGCGACCGGCCTTAAAGGAATTTAGAGACTTTATAAAATAATAAATATATTACCTCCCTTCCGGCTTTATTATAATCTTTATATTAATTTTTAATTATTTATAAAGTTTCTAAAGTATAGAAATCTAAATTTAAAGGTAAATTTAAAAATAAATTTAAAAGTAAACTTAAAGATAAACCTAAATTTATAAATACGACTAGAAATAGTACGTATTTTCCCCTCTATAATTTTATATAAATAATATATTAATATATATAAATAAAGAAAGGAAAAGGCCTCTAGTTAATTTATATAATATTATAAAATAACGGGGAAGGCTCGAGTATTAATTCTTTAATAACTTAATTTTTATTTAATAATAAAACTATTACGAGACCGATACCTAGTAAATTTTTATATAAAGCCGCTTCTTATATCCCTAAGGCCAAACGGAAGAAACGGGGAAAAGTAAATTAAATTTTTATATTTACCCGACGACGTATAAAGCCCGGTAGTAAATTTTATATTATCTTTAATTACCTTTATCTTAATTAAGATACTAATTCTTATTAGCGAAAATACTCCGGGAAATCAAAAGATATTAAAAGATTTTCGATTTATTAATTTTAAAAGTACCCTTTTCGTATCTAATCCGCGAAATTTATTACTAAAATCTTTTTAAAGATATACGGTTTTAGAGTAATACGATTAATATTTTATAATAGACTATAAAAGATTATTTAATATATATATTCTCTAATAAATTTATTTCTTATATTATCCCTAGATAGACTATAATTTATATTATTTAATAATTAATTTATATATTATATATAATAAACGTATTACTTTATAGGTAAAGGATATTAGATTTTCAAAAACTTTAACGAAAATATTAGGCGGGTAAATAAATATTAATAATTAAAACGAGAAGGGGTTTCGTTAAGAGATAGGATCTTAATAAAAACTTAATATAAAGATTAATATAATTTTATATACGGAGGATACCGATTAAAGATTAATATATAAATAACTACGATTCGTCGTTCTAGGATATTATAATATATATTAATTATTTAGATCGAGGGTAATATAAAAGTTAGTTTATTTAATCGCGCTATTAAATCTTAATATATTTTATTTATATTATCGTTACTATAATAGCCCTAAAGATACGCGTAGATATAATTTATTAATAATTAATATAATTAGTAAAACGCTATTAGCGACCTTAAAGATATTTATTATTTATATTAATTATTATCCTAATTAATAAGGTATATATATACGTATATATAAATTATATAGAGCTAGTCTTATTAGGAAGGGAGGAAAAGAATAATAAGGAATCCCTTCTCTTTCTTAAACTAGAGAAGGGAATAATTTTAAATTTATCCCTTCCCTTCCCTTCCCCTTCCTCTAGGGAAAGAAAGGGAAGAGAAAGTAATCCCTACCCTATTCTATAATATACTCATTATATAACTTTTTCAATTTATATTTTATATAAATAAAATTTATAAATAATTATTATATTCTCTTAACCGAGTTTTATACCTTTTTTAAGATTATAATATAATAACTTTATATTTTTATAAATAAATTATTTATTAATAATATAATAATATATTATATTAGAATAAATATAGAAGTATTTATATCTTAAAGTTTTATTATTCGTATCGATTATATAATTAATTATTTAAATTAATTATTTATAATCTTTACCTAAATAATAATAAAAGTAGTATTTATTTTAGGAAGGAGAAGAATATCCTTATCTTTATATATATTAAAATAATCGACGGTTAATAGGTTTATAAAAGAACGGATCTCTTAATTTATTTATAATTTTATTTCGTATAAAGGATATTTACTATAATAAAGGGAGTCTTTAAAATCTTTAAAAACCTTAAACCTTTTAATAAAAAGAGAATTATATTTATATACTATATTTTAATATTCGAGAATACGGGAGTAGAAAATTATAAATATTTAAATTATCTCGGACGTTAATATCGTCCGAATTAATAATAATATTAGAAAAGACTTAAAGTTAAATATAAATTTTATTAAAATCTATATTATTATTATTAATAACTTTTTTATAATGGGAAGCCCGCCGCCTTTTTTAAAAATATTATATAATTAATAAATATTTAGTTTAAGGACTAATATTTTATTATTTATTTTCTTTTATAATTTTAATAATTATATAAATTTATCATCGCTTTTTAATTAGAATAATTTATTTATAAATATTTATATTATATTCTTTTATTAAAATTAGTTATCTTCGTTAATTATAATAAGATTATAGAATAAATAAATAAGAATTAATTTAAAAGATAGAGGGTAAAGAATTTACGTATTTTCCTATTTATTTTTATTTATAAATATCATATTTATATTTATAACCCCCGTCGTAGTTATTTTCCTTATATTAATATTATATAAAAACGGGTCCTTAGTCTAATATAATTTATTAATAATAAAACTTTATATTATTTTTTCCTCTTCTTTATCGTTTAATTTATAATTTAAAAAAATATCTCGATAAAGATTTAGGGTCGCTTAATTAAAGAAAATAAAAACGAATTTAATTAATAATATTTTTAAACGGTAAAAAGTAGTATAAAAAACTTTTTTAAATTTTTATTAAAAAGATATAAATATTTTTAATCTAAACGTTTTCTCTTCGCGTAAAAAAAGTATAGGTTTTTATAATATACTAGCCGATTATTATCTAGGTATTTTTTATTAATATTATTAATTCTATTAACTAGTATCTTAATTATTAAATAAAGTAATTTAATTGATAGAAAGACCTATATACGATATAAAGGGGGTATTAAAGATTATTATATTAATATATATTAACTAATATATCCTATAAGCCCTCGTTATATTAAATGTTTATATATTTACTACTAGTAGAATACTAGAGTTTATAGTAATATAAAATATTTAATTTATCCTAGAAGCGCTTCGATATTAAAATATAAATTATTTTATTATAATTAAACCGGAATTATACTATTTTATTATTATTCTTAACTAGTAACGAGATCTAGGTATATATTTTACTAGTTACGAATTTTTAATTACTATTTATAGTAGTCTAAAGAGTTAAGAGATCTTATATCGCGACGTATTAAATTTATTTTATAGCGGTATTTATATTCTTAATACGACTATAGTATCGATAAAAAGATTTTTTTTCTTCTTTTTTTCCTCCTCCTCTCTCTTTCTCTCTTAATAAATTAAAACGATAAAGAATAAACCCTCTATAATATAATTAATTAGAAAAATAACTATAATCGCGGCCCGATATATTAGAAAAAGAGAATTATAAAAAAAACGTATTTATTATACCTATATATAAGAAAGAGTATAAAATAAATATATATATATATAAAGCCGAAACCTTAGGCCTAAATAAAGACTCCCGTCTAATTATTTATTAAATATTAATAATATTTAAATTATAAAGGGCTTCCTCTACTTTGAAAGTTATAAAATAATCGTTATATAAAGTCTTATAAAACTAAATATTTTCCTCCGTTATTAATAAATAAATAAAGTATAAGTATATAAAACGAAACTTGTATAAATAAAAGAACTTTTATTTATACTCCTAGATACTAGTATTTATATAAGAGTCGTAATTTTAATAATTAAATAATTATATTAAAGTACCGGCGGGACGTAAAATCTACTATAATAAAGAAATAACTATATATATATAGTTAAAAATAAAGGCGAAAGAGTATAAAATAATAATAAAGAGGGATAATAAGGCTAGTATACCGGTATAATAAAAAAAGAATACCTCGACTCGATACTCATTACGGAGAAGAATAAGACGAAAGTTAAATTAATAGGATTTCACTACCTTAAAGGGTTACGAAATTAGTTAAGATAAAAAAGAATAGAGGTAGTAGAGATACAACTTAAGATACTAAGGTAGGGAGTAAGTTATTAGCGCGTTCTAACGCGACGAAGATATTATAATAATAAAATAAGACTAGTAATTAAACGAGAGGGTATAAAGGGGGTATAAAATTTTTAGAAAAATTAATAATAATTATAATAAAGACTATAAAAGATATAGAATATAAGGAGATATAGTAAATAATATATTATAAACTATAATTAACGTAGATCGCGCTAGGAATAATCTTTAATTATATATAAAAATTAATAAAAAAGCGTAATCTCTAGGAGACCTAAATAAACTCGCTAAAATAAAAAATTAAAAAATTTAGAGCGAGGAGTATATTTATATTATTAATATAAAGCTAGGTTAATACTACCCGTGGATATATATTTATTCTATCGAGATATATAGCCGAAACGAACCCCCCTCCCCTAATAATAGCGACTAGCGCGAAAGCGAAGTAATTAATAATTAAGATAAATAATACTAAGGCTAAAGAATAATTTAGGAAAGTAGTTAACTTTTAATTAATTAAAATATTCCGGAACAGAGTTTATTTAATAACGGAGTCAATTATCGGAGTAAAATAAATAATAAAAGGAGACTTCGTTTTATATTATATAACGATAAAGATAAAGTAAGAGTTAGAGAAAGTAATTAAATAAATAAAGAGTATTAACCCCTCGGCGAGAGTATTAAGATAAACTTATATAGTAATAATATATAGTGTAAAAAAAGAGGTCGTCGATATAAGTAATTAAAAAATAATAATAAAAATATTAAGGAAAGATAATTACAGGCTATACCCGGGATTAAATATTATAAATATAAAATAACTAAGATTCGCCTTTAAATTAGACGAATACGATTATAAAAAGAAATATTTAATAATCCTTCTTAAAATCCTAAACCTAGATATAATAAATAGATTAATAACGGATAAATTCCTAGAAAGCGAATAACTACTATTATATAAAAGATAGGAGAGAATAAATAACCCGAGGTAATACTTTAATTATTAGGGATACGGTTATATAACTTTAATTTATAAAAACTAACCTAAATATAAGATATATATATAGAATTTTATTAATTATACGAATATAATACCGAAAGCCCGAAGGAAAAGCGTTATATAGTTTATTCCGGATATTATAAATCCTAGAGTAGAGCGTACCTAATTAAATAAAAAGAAATATACCGAATCCGATAAAAATTAGAGAATAAACTTAAGTAATTCGTAGTATTATTAAAGATAATAACCCTAAGCTCCTAGGTATAATTAATTAATAATAAATTTATATTAATACCGGCTAGGGGTATAAGGAAGAGGAAAATAATAACGGATATAATTAATAAAATTTAAGACGCGGTTATTATACCTAGGAAAATAGAGAGGCCGAGATAAAATAATAAATTAATAATAATATTTAAATAAATAGTTCTTTAGGTCCTAAATAACTTCCTAATAACGATATTCGATTAATTAAACGAAAATCGGCTAGAATTAATACTATTAAATAACTAAGAAATAAACGAGGAATTTACGGAAATAATATTAATATATAATAAATTATAGTATTTAATTTAAAGTTATATAATATAATATTAAAAAGGAATCGAAGTTAATAATAAAGTTACTTTAAGACTAGTAAATTAAAGATATCGATATTATAGTTATTTAAAAGCCTAGTTAGAATCCTATTACTTAAATATTATATAATAATAATATTAATTATTTCTACCTAGTATATAAGGGAGGCCTAAAGGCCCGTATATATTTCTATATAAATAAAAGAATCGATATAAATAATTAAGAGCTAGTTTATTATAAAGGCGATTTATACTTTATAAAAATTATATTAAACGAGCGAAGAAATCAAAAGGAATCTCGGTCGGATAAAATCGGGGAGGAGAAAGTTATTAGTCGAGAACCCCTTTATTATAAAGAGGTATAAATTTATAATATATATAACCTATTACCGATATAATATACTTTAATTAATAATCCGTTAATATTATTATTACTAAAGAAAGCGTTAATAAAGGAAGACGATTTTTTTTTAAAGAACTTTAATCTTTACTACCCTACCTAGAATAATACTAGGCGATATATATATTATATTATAACCGATTATCTCTTAAGAATAATAGAGTCGAGGGAAATAAAATTAAAGTTATTAAAAATATTTATTATATAAAAAGCCCGAGGATATAAAAATATAATCGATTTATTATTCTTTATAAAAGAAGTATACTAGGTTATAAATAACTTTATAATCCGCGAAGATTTATACTATAACTCCGATTATAAATTAGTAGTAATAAAATTCGAGTAACTATAAAAAGAAGTAATATTATATATTTAATATACCTAAAAAAAGATTAAGGATAATATTATTTAAAAAGAAATATAATAGAGTATAAGGTCCCTTTATTAGGCGCTAAAGAAATTAGAATTCGAGAATAAGAAAAATATCGACTAATATTTAAATAAAATAATAAAAGGTTTCTAGGAAATTATTAAATTTACGATTTTATAAACCTATTTATACTAGGGAGCTAAATCCTACTAGAACTCCTATTATATTAATATTACGCGGAAGGTAAAGGAATATAAAAAAGTATAAATAAAGTCGAAATACCCGGACGGAGGAGGCCTTAAATATAATAAATAATAAAAGAATATATATAATTTAAAGAACGAAAACGTTTTTTTAATAAAAGAGTATATATAAAGTCTCGTTAAAGTCGACGGGAATATAAAAACTCGTAAAATAAAAAAGGGAGAAAAATAATTATTTTAAAAAACTCCTTTAATTCCTAGTTATTAAAAATAGTAAAGGAGGAAAAACTAAAGACTTTAAGAGTAAAATAAATTTTTTATAAAAGATATTATTTCCCCCTTTACGGACGGTAAATTTAAATAATATTAATAGAATAAAGTATTTAAAGCCCGTTAAAATAAACTAGGAGATAATTAGGATAAAAATATATAAAATAATATAATACCTAACTACCGATAAGGTACTAGGAATAATTAAAATCCTAAACCGATTTTTAAAAACTATAATACATCGGCAAGTCCGGAAAAACAATTTTGTAAAATCGCTACTTAATCGGTGCAAAATGCGCATTTTGCAGCCTTGGCAAATCTTAGCGCCAAGATTTCTAAGTTAGAGTTAAGGTCTGCGCGGGAGCGCTAAACTTAATCCTAAAAGTAGCTTTATAACCCTATAGGGTAACGCTAGTAAAAATCTAATTAAAAATTCGGAATCTAGGCTAAAAACGGATTTAGTAAGATATTTATATTCTTATATAGGGGCCCTAGTCTAGATACTATAAAAAGTTAAAGTTCAAAAAAAAAAAAAAAAAAAATTACTAAATCGGTGTAATATCGCTGCTTAATCGGTGCATAATATACTTAGAATACGGGATATGAGTAGATACGCATTTCTAGTATTTTATATAATTTCGGTATAAAATACACAAAAATCGGGGTTTCCGGACTTACCGATATAATTAATCTTTCGGCTTCTAACGAAGATATTAGAGGGACGAAATATTTAGAGGAGAATACGATTTTACTCGATAATAACTATAACGACCTATTTAACTTTAAAGAATTATTAGAGAATATTTAACTAGTATTAAATATAACTAATTTATTCTTATTAGACTCTATAGAGGACTCGGCCTATATTCGTTACTTTATTAACGATAATAGTAGTAAGAAATTAGATAAGGTTATTAAGATAGTTAAGACGATAGTAGTATTAATTATTAAAAATATCCGTATACCCTCCTTAAAATATAATAATTCTTCGGAGTAGTATTCGTTATCGCCTAGTAAATTAGTCTCGGCGTCGATATCTTTCTCGTCTAATAATTAAAATAAAGTTATTATCGTTAATATATAAAAGGAGGCTATATTTAACGCCGAGGTAAATAATATAATTTTATTACCTTAAAAATAAAACGTAGATAAAGTATTAAAAGTAATAAAAGTATTGAATTATCTACTACCTTTAATAGATATTATTAAAGAAGCGGGAATAATCCTTAAGGTTTTAAAGAAAATTATCGATATATTAATCCTATTAAACTACGTTACTTTAAAGAGAATTAAATTCTTTACTCTAACTTCTCGCCGGTTAATTTTTATAACTTAATAATACTTCTTTAAGTCGAAGAAATTCGTATTATTTTTTAAAAAAGTACGAATTTCTTCGACCTAAAGAAATATTATTAGGTTATAAAGATTAACCGGCGAGAAGTTAAAGTAAAGAATTTATAATTCTTTAACTTTTTTAAATATAAAGTACGCTTCACCTCTAATAATAATAAATATAATATTTATTATACTATTTATATTTTAGGTCTCCTCTCCGATACTATTATAATAAAGTTCTTAGAGAAAGTTCGAGGTAATATAATATTTAATACGAAATTATTAAATACTAAGAGTATTACTAGTAATATAACTAGGCTCGTTATATTCCTTTATAAATACATAGTTATAATTTATAAAGAGTATATTTAATAATATCAGATTTCCTTTAATAGTCTCGTAGCCCGAATCGAAATCGTATTAACTCCGACTTGGCCTATCCCGATTAATTAACGAAAGATTATTAATAATAAAACCACGCGCTACTTTAAGGTATATAATTTTCCTCGTATTATTATATTAATAACGTTAAATAAAGAACTAGCGGTCTCTTAAATAATTAAATTCAACGCGGTCGAGAATATAAATATAAATAGTAATAATATTTTAGATTTATACTTTTCTTCCGTTTATACTACTAGATAAACTTCTACGCTATTTAATTATACCCGTCGATACGAGGGTTATATCGTTATATTCGTATTAAATCTATATACTCAGCCTCTAGAGACCCTTCTCGATAATAATAATAATTAACTCGCGGTCGTTAATTATCGGTAAAATATTCCGTTTATTTTAAAATAATTAAGAGGGTAAGCCCTCTCCTACGCTTCCGTAATTTAAAGCGGCGATATAGTTTAAAGTTTAAACGGGGGCTACGCTAGCGATAACTCTTAAAATAACGAGGATAATAATAATTAAAAAGAGGGTATAAATAGGGGCGAGGATAATAATAAATAAAATAAAAGTAAAAACGGCGGTAATAATAATAATACTCGCTCGGGTAATAAAGAATCGTTATTTATATTATTTATAATCGTGGTTTATAAGGGCCGGACGGCTTTAATTAATAATAATCTCTAATTATTTACTCTAATACCTATAATATAAATATTAACTATAGATTTTTTCGGTATTAATTATAAGGGGAAAGTAAAAGGGTTAAAAATAAAAACGTATACTATAAACTCGTAGGGAGGTTTAATAGAGGTATCGTCGATTTTAATATAAATAAAGTTAAAATATAAAGAGTTTAAAAGGTTTAAGAGTTCTATTAATAATAAAACCGCCGTTATTATTTACCCGCTTTAAGGTATAAATAGTATCTTATTATTAATAACCACCTTATTCGAATATTAAAAATATTATATATTAGTTATTTAATAGAGGAGCTCGAAAGGTAGGTTTTATATTAATACCGCCTTAAATATTATTCGCCCTATCGTTATCTTCCTTTTTATCGTCCTCGGAATTAAAGATCTCTAGTACCTTTTATTTTTAATTAATAATATAATCTATATATTTATATTTTTAAATCGAGGGTAGTATATCCTTTAGCGACTAAAAGAATAATATTTCTTTCTTTTTTATAAAAGTTATAAATATACTAAATAATATTTTCGTAAATTAATATTTCTTTTTTATTATTATTTTAAAGGTCTTCGCTAGTAACCCTTAACTTCCGGGGTCTTATATCGATCGTAAATCCAAAAAAAAACTAAGAAATATATAATTAGATACTACGTTAAATAACGGTAAATATAATTAAAATATTAAAAACGTAGGCCTTTAATAGCGAGTTTAGAGATTAGGTAGAATCTAAATTAAATTTAAAAAATATCTAGGGGATATCTAGGCTAGATCTAGGCCTAGATTTAAATTAAATATAATACTCGGTTTTTTATTATCGTTCCTAAATATAGTAGAGTAGAGGATTAGAATCGTAAACGATAATAACGCACTATAGTAAGTATTATTATATAGAAAATAAATATTATTATATAGAAAAGCGCGTAGAGGGGTAATAGGCTTTTTAGCTCCTATTTAAACCTAAATATTTAATAATTTAAAAATATAGAAAGGCTTAACCTAATTAACGGCGGTTTATTTTTATATTTATTTACTTTAACTGTTTTTCCTCCTAATATATATAATACCCTCTTAAATAATATTTTCTATATTAATAATAAACGCCGCGGTATTATTAATATTCCTAATATTATTACTCCTTTTAGTATTATTACCTCCGTCGGCGCCTCCTATACTTTTTATATTCGTTATACCGATAATCTTAAACGCGTCCTCCTTGAAATCTATCTTCGATTTACGCTTTACGTCTACGTACTTCTCGATTTCGGTATTAATATTTAATATATAGTAGAATACTTCCTCCTTCTATTTTATCCGATATATTCTTTTCGGTATTTATTTATATATCCCGATAAAGTAGAGGGGTTTATATAGAATAATTATAATTATACGGGTTAAATTTAAGCCTACGCCCATCTAATATATAAATTTAATTAGAATATTAGGTTTATTCTTCTCTAATAATATACTATTATTATTAGTTTTATATATAAATATATATTTGGCCGCGTCCCTCTTCTTATTAATCCTAAAGAATATTCGTATCTTAAATTTAATCTCCTCTCGGATGTACTATAATAAAAGAATATTAATATAAAAGAGTTAGTTAGAAAAGAGAAGGCTAAATTTAATAGATTAAAAAAAAAAAAATTAGGCTCTTTTATATCGGAGATTTTAAAAGAAGAGAAGGACTTACCCGTTTTACTATTAAAATCATCTCGGTGAATAAAGATATAATTAATATATTTACTCTTTTATATTTCTTAAAAAGGGAGGCGATAGCCTTAAGTTTAAAGAATATTTTCTTAAATATTATATAGTCCCTATTTAGGATATAATTTTCTAATATTCGATTATTATCCCTATTTATATACCGGTTCTCGATCTCTTTATTAGTCCACTTTTAATTATATATAGTTAAAGAGATAGAGAGATAAAGTAAATAATTATATAAACGGAGGAGCCGTATTACTATAAATATTTAGTTAGCGTTAACGTTAATCGGGCGGTTAGGACGATTCCGTATAAATATAATATTATATTAATTATCGTCCTAGTAAGTTTATCGTTTTATAAACTTCTCTATTATTAAAGTCTTTTAGCGGGCGATGAGGGTTACGTAATATACTTTATAATTATAAAGAAAACTAGTTTTAAAAATACTTCGGTAAAGCTTTTTAAACTCGATAAAATCGTAATCTTTCTAATTACTCTTCTTATACCGTTATATTAAGAATTTAGGAAGTAAGTTCCCGAATATATTTATTATATTATCGAATTCTTATAGTCGATTACTTAAACCTTAGTATTTAATAATAATATTAATAAGAATCTTTAGGCCGGTTAATTTAAAGGGGTAATATTTATATTTAAAATTATTCTAAGAAATATCGTATATAATATCTATTAAGATTATAATATCTAGTAGATCGGAGTTAATAATCGTTCCGGATATAATTATAAATTAGAAGCGATATTTAGGGCGAGTTTTCTTTATTATTTAAAAAGAATTTTATAAACCTTTATTTAAATTCTTTACTTTATTATATTTATTTATAATCGCGAACCCGTATTAGAAACGGTGGATAATTTCCTTTTTAACTACTTTTTTTCTATTCTTTATAAAGGAGTATTTATATACTTTATTAAAGATTTTACTAGCGGTTAACTATAATTACTATAAAGTAAATATAAATATAAAAGTATTTACTTCGTTCGGGAGATTATATTACGCGGCGTTAATAAATTTAATACCTTTTAGTAATTTTACGTCGGAGTCGTTCGGGTTACGTACCGTTTATAACTCTTTTTTCGTTTATACGTTTATTTAATAATTAGAGTCGGCGCTATAATAAATAATTATAAACCGTATCTTTAAGGCCTCGAAGTCGATTACCGATAATATTTTAATACTCTAGGTATTAAGATTAACCGGCGGGATAAAGAATAATATAAATTTATTAACTAACTTAATATAAAAAGCTTCCGAGTCTAGTTAATATAAATATTCGTAGAATTATTAATTCATAAGATATTTAGAGCCCGTAGGAGTGTTTTCGCGGTAGTATTAAAACTTTATTAATTACTCTTTCTACTCTCGTTAGATCTCTACCTATTTTTAGTATAACTAAAAATAAAATACCGCGGAACTTATAACTTTAAAGGTCTATAAGTAAATAGAGTTAATTACGAAATTTAAAAGATATATTAGGAGGTTTTATTTTATTTAAATTTATTTCGTCTCCGATAATAATATTAAATTATCCGAAGTCGCCTTTATGGAATAGTATAATTATAAATATATAGAGTTACTATTAATAATAAATTAACTTTAATATTCTAGGAATCGCTATTTTATTATTACCGCGAGAATTATTAGAGTAGGCGATTTTCGCGAATATAATAACGCGTTCTTATATCTTATCGTAAATATATTCGTATAGATAATTATTACTAATTTTTTTAAAATTAAAAGGAAGGTAGTTAATAAATATAATACTATTAAAGAAGATATCGATTAATCGTTATATTATAATTAACTTTATTTTCTCTTCTTTATTTATATTATTATCTTTATTATTACTAGTAGTTAATTCCGAGGATTCTTTAATTAAAAATTTATCCTTTTAATATAATTACTCGGAGGACTCCTTTAAAGGTTTAGGGTTTTAACGAGGCTTTTCGGTTAACGATTTCTTTAAAGTCTATTTCGGCGGTAATAATAATAGATAATTTTTATTATTACTAGGGCCTAAGAGTTTCGCTAGGCGCTTTTACCTTTTTATTATTAATAAAAGGATTAAATCCTCGTTAAAGGTACTAGGAGAATAAGTATATTTCGAAATTATAAAGAAAAAAGGTTAGTCTCGAAATAAAGAAAACGGGAATTAATAAGTAAATACGAATATACTTTTAGTATTAATTTTTATAATAACTCGTCTTTTTCGGGCTCCCTCCGGCGCGATAATAGATTTTTATTTATAATATACTAAATATCTAAAAAAGACTAGAATAGAGGAGGAAAAGAATAAATTTAAAGTCCTAATAAAGATAAATCTATCTCTTAAATTAAATTAAATATTAAAGAATAAGGGATATAGTTAATTAAAGTTATTATTTATAATAACCTCGATTTTTATCGAGTTTATACCTTTATCTAGGAAATACTAAATAGTACTTTATAAATTATTATTTTTTAAGATACTAATATAATACCCCTTTATAATATAATATATAAGGTAATTAAAGTTTAGGTTTATTATTAAATTATAAGATACTAAATAATCCTAAAGTAGTAAGAATCGTAAATAAATTATATTAAATTCTTTAAATAATAGATATAAAGAGATTTTAAAAAACCGGGTCTTATATACGAACTTCCTTAACGTATACTAGTTTAGTATATAATCGATCTCGAAACCTCTAAACGAGCGAAATAAAAGAGGATTAAGAGTAATTCTCGATTTTTATTTAATACGAAGATTACTCGAACTAACTATTATTACCGCTTAATTTTAAAAATCCGGAGGCGGTACGCTACTAGATTTACTTTTAATTTTTAACGGTTTATTAAAGTTTCCCTAGTAAATAATAATATTAATATATATTTTTTCGCCGAAATTTATATAATCTTAGATTTAGATTTAATCGCTAAATTTAATTACTAAATATTAACCCTACCGGACTCTTTTATCTTTAAACGCGATTTTAGGGTTCGGTTAATTTTTAAATATATTATTTATAAAATAATACTACTCCACGAGCTCTTTAGTTTATTAAAATACGATAATAATAATATAATAATAAATCGGCGTATATACCCCTTTTATATATATAAGAGTCTAGTTATTCTTAGATAACTTTCCGTTATAATTAAATAATAAAAGGGGTTACTATAATACTATAACGATAATAAATAAATAAATTTAATAATAATTATATAGTTAGAAGGGTATAATAATATATATAATAACTATAATCGCTAATTCTAGTAAAGTATAATAGATTATATAATAAATATATCTAGATTTAGGCCTAGATCTAGCCAAGACCTACGAGTTAAAAGCTCAGGCGTTAATTTTTACGGGTATAATTCCCGAGATTTCGTCTCCTAATATAAAGTTACGCGGATATTAAATTATCCGAGATTTACCCGGTATACTTAAGGCTCTACTTTAAGAAATAATATTTATATATTATTTAATAAAAGAGAAGTAAAAGAGTATTAAAAGAGATCGATATTAAATAATATAATATTTATATAATAAGGCCTTTGATCCAGTCGAGTTTTAAGAGATTTATATACTTTCGTATTATTAAATCTACGAATATCGTTTTTAATAAATTAAATTCCGTGAAAATCATATTAAAATAAATATTTCGAATATTAATATTTTATACCGTTTATAATTTAATACTAAAATCCTTAATCTATTTAATTATTATTTTTAATATCGGTTATATATATTTCCCTAGCCCTTTCTACCCGTAGAACGAATATTATTTATATTAAAACTATTAAAATTATATATAAATCTATTATAGTAAAATCTTTCGGTATTATCTATTTAAGTTAAATAGTTTTATTATAATATATATCGAGTTTATAGCCCGAATATTATCGCTAGTATAATTATTTTAGTTAAATAAAAGTTAGTATTATAAACCTACGGGGTAAAGGACGTTAATATTTATAAAATATAAATTTTAATATTAATTTCTTATTTAAGTAGTTTAGGGTTAGGGTTTATTTAAATCTAACCTAAATTTAATTTAAATTTAAATAAATCTTAATAACTTAACCTAAACGCGTCCGAGTTTAAAATAATAACTTTATTTATAGACTTATAAAACCGCGTTCCGGATAAATATTCTTTTTTTAAACTTTCTACTTCTAATACCGGATAACGCGAAGTACGTAATAAAACGATTATAATATAATTAATATAATTTCTTTTAAACGAAGAATTACTCGGGCCTATTACGATATTTAAATATATATAAAGAGCCTTAGTTTAAACGTAGGAAACTAATAAATATCTTTAACCTTATTAAGGATTAAACGGGCTTTATATTCGTTTAATATAAAATCTTTTAACTCTAAAAGTTACCCGCGCTTAACGGTAGTAAATTAAATACGGATTAACTAGTAGAATTCTATACTATTTATTATAATATAAATAAACCGCCTCTTAAGTATCTAAGAACTAATAAAGATAATAATAAAGATATTACTATTTAAGAGTTTATATAAATATATTAATAATTTATCTAGGCCCTCGTTTACTTCGATAAATATATTAGAACCGGCTATAATATCTTCCTCCGCGATTATACTATTTATCTCCTTTAAAAGTCTTTTATCTATATTTAATTCTCTTTATATAAAATCTTTTACCGACTTTATAGGGCGAGACGCCGGCGTTATTATAATAATATATATAAAACTAGATCGCGCGTAATACTAAAAACGTCGACGAAATACTTTATAGTTAATAGTAATAAAAGATATATACTACTTATTCGGTAATAAAGTTAATTAGATTATTACTTATTTATTTTTCGAATATTATATAATTAAAACGAGTATTAACGTATACCTTAAATTTATAGAAATTAAAGTAAATTAAAAAGAGGAGGTAATTTTCCGTAATATAGAATAATATCGGTAACTAGTAGAATATAATATTTAATAGGGTATATATAATAATAGTTAAATAATCGATAATCTCCGCGTACCTAACGAGATTAACTATTTTAATAATTTATATTTTAAATTATATTATTATAATATTATTAAGGTTATCCGCTTTTTCCTCGGCCATAAACCGTTTAAAGATAATCTAGTATATATATTTATAAAGATTACGAACGATAGTAATAATAGGGTAGTTAATAAAATATATATTAATATTTAGTAATAAGAAATATAATTATAAATCCTTATTAAAGATATTATTATCCCTCTTATACTATCGTTTAACGAGATAGTAATAATTTAATATTATAGCGACCTTTCCCTTTAGCTAGTATATATAATTATTAAAAACCTCGATTATATAATATATAAAGTTTAGAAACGATTTAGTTTAGTTCTCCTAAATTTAATCCCTCGTATTAAAAACGGAAAGGAATTCGGTAATTATATATAATTAAATATTTATTATCTCGCGCTAGAGCGTATACTCTAATATATATATAACCGTTATTATTTATTTAAATAATATATTAAAGTAATTAAAGTAATTAAAGACCTAGTAATATAAAGAATTGATATTATATACGCGGATAATTAACCCCGAAGATACTATCTAATAATTATATCGTTTATAGCCGACTACCTAGAGTAAGTCTTAATAATAAAGGTAAAATAAAATTATTAATATTTAATATATTTAGTCCCGCCTAATAAACGAGGGGAGTTAATTAAAACGTAGGAGCCGCGGACCTATAAATATATACATCGAAGGATAAAAGTATAAAGAAGAGATCCCGACCTCGCTAAAGATTTAATAATTATCTACGACGTTAAAAATTTCGCCTAGCGTTATTATTTAGTTAATATTTATATTATTTTTATTATCGATATATTATACTAGCTTTTAAAAGGAATTATCATAAGATTAATTAACTAGATTCGGGATTTAATTAAAGACTACGTAGTTTTTATAATTATTAAATAAATAAAGAAAGGGGTAGCTAGGCCGAAGAAATCTTTAAAGTAATTAATAATAAAGATTAAATTAAATTACCGTTTTCGTTAAGTACTAGGTTTCGTAGGGTTTAAATTATTTAAAAACTTTAATAAAATAAAATAATAGAGTAGTAACGAATAAAAAGCGATATTATAATAATTAATAACTATCGTTATCTTTTTATTTATTAAGCGCGTACCGGCTACCCTATATTACGTATAAATTATATTTAACTTTATTATACTTATTTAATATACGTTTTATAACGGCGATACTTTATAATATATATAGCACGCGCTTTATCGTATTTATAAATTAAAAATAATTTTCTGTAAATACCGGCCGAGTAATAATTCGGACCTAGATTTAAAAGACCCTACCGATCGGTATTTTAATATATTAAAATTATACGCGATAACGTATTACGCTAAATATATTCGAAGATATAAAAATACCTAGAACTTCGATATTTACTATAAGGAGGCGGTTTATAAATTTCTTTTTAAAGAACCCTTTTTACGGATAAATAAAATTAATAAATTCGAGATATAATTACTACGGTATAATATTATATACTATAATATAAGGGTTATATAGGAAATTATAATAATACTTTCCGCTAAACCTATTATTATTTTTAATAATAAAATAGAATAGTAGAATACCTAGCCGTATCGAGAGAAATTAGATTTAAATAAATATATACTTATTCCTAATAAGGATACGCCGCTATATTACGGTATATAAATACTAGATACTAATTATTATCGCCTAATAATTACGGTAGCGAGGGTTTTTTACTTTAATACTAAAGATCTTATCGACGTTATAACGGTATTCGTGCGGGAGAGCCGTAAGAAATAAAATAAAAATCTAGGCTCTATTAAAAATTAACGGAGATAAAAGACGGATCCTAATTAGGCGGGAGATATATATATTTCTATATATCGATTATTAATATATTAGGTTCGTGATAGTAAGGAGAGCCGGAATTTAAAACGGTTTATAAAGAGATTAATTTATTATACTCTTAACTTTCGTTTTATTAGTAAACCTCGTAATAATTATATTTAAATTAATAATAAAGCGACTCGTTTATAAAATTAAAACGAGACCGAGTAAAGGGCTCTTTATATAATAATCGGCCGGCTTAAATTAATTATTAATATTTATAACTACGAACGACTAAACGATAAAGGTAAATATAGGGTATATATTAACGTATTAATTACTTTATATCGACTAAAGAATAACGGGAGAGTCGACGATATATATAGGATATTCGAAGTAAAGTATATTTTAACTAGTAGAACGAAAAGACCCCGAGAATTATACGGTTATCGCCTCTTCGAAATATAGGATATTATCCGGAGTACGTATATAATATTTATTAAATAAGAAGAATACTATTATATAAATAATTTTATCGACTAGGATTAATATAATACTATTTATAATTTTAACTTTATAACGAAAGGTACTAAAGTAATAGATTAATTTATAAAGTAAATATAATAACTATATATTTATAAAAAATTACCGTTCGCGATAATATATTTATTATACCGCTTAATAATATATATACCCCGGGCTTTTATTTAATAGTAGTACTATAACCGTATAGCGGTTAATAATAATAACGAGAGTAACGGGTATAATATAGAGATAGATTATAATTAAGGTATAAACTCGATCGATAATAATTAATAAAAAGAGAATTAAAGAGTCTAAACTAAATAGGAGATTTATTAAATAGAAATTCTTAAAATACTATTTTTATAGAATTAAATAAGAAAAGGAGTAGATTCTTAAATTAATCTTTATTATCTAACGCTCCTTCGGTATATATTTCGTTAATAGAAATAAGAGTATTTAATTTATAAATAAAGATATTATAACTTGTTTTTTATAGGATTTATCTCGGTTTACTCTTTATTAAACTCGTTTTAATAAACGGCCGCCGTTTTTAATTATATTTATAACGTCTTTACGTTTTTATAATTTATAGTATTATATAACCCGAATTCGGTATTCGGATTAATTTTAATTTAGATTTAGGTTAAATCTAGTCTAAACCTAACCTAGATCTAAACTAAAATTAATCCGACGTATATTTATTTATTATTATCGCGCGTATAGTTCTACCCTCTTTCTTATATATTAAAATAAACCTATTCTATATCTCGACTAGTTAGTATACTCTATATTACCGAATAATATCTAAATCTATATATATACGACGTAGTAGTATACTAAATAGTAAAATTAAACTAAATTATACTTTTTATATATCGTAACACGACTTTAATTAGTTAAAGAATTTATAATAATAACTCCTTCGATAAGGCTAAAGGCTAATTTTAATAATAAATTATATTAATACTCTTAAAGTAAATCTCGGTTATAAATAGTTTACTTATTCCGATATACGAGTAATAATATATATTAGGAACGCGTTAATTATAAATCCTTTTAATATATATTAACTAATATTAACTATCGATAAGGACGAAGAAAGTATATACGGAGGTAAGAAAATCGATATTAAGGTCGACGATAATAATATTAGGCTTCTTACCCCGAAGCGACGGAAAACGGACGACGTATCTTAGTTAAACGGATTAGGTAGGGCCACGCCATATATATATATATATATTTCATATAGGAGTTAATAATATAACTAATCTTTCTATAATTCTTATCGTTTATCGGCCGTTATATATCCTCGTCCTCGTCTTACCCTAACTCTTATATATATAGACTAGGAGATACGAGGTCTTTTAATAACGCGTTATATAAACCTTTAACGAAACGCTACCGTAATTACGACGCGTTATAGTTAAGAAACGAGTTATTATTATTATAAGCGGGCGTAGGACGTCGTATTAAATCGATATTATATATTTAAAGTTATAAGGCCGTTCTCTAGTATATAAAATAAATAATATTAATAACCCTCGTTACGGGATATAAGGACTCGGGATATAATCTATAAATAAATTTTAATAAAAAAAGTAAAATTAACGCTTTAATCTAGAAACTTTAACGGAATATTATTAATAAATATAATAAGACCCTCGGGCTAAAGAATAAAGTAATAAAGAAAACTTTAAATTTAACGGAGGCCCGAGAGGTATTAATCTACCGGGTTTAAACTAAAAATATATTAATCGAAATTAATTACTCGATTATATCGGTAATTACCGCGCCCTAATAATAATAAGAGTTCGATAAATCGTAGCGGTATACTATACTTCTTCTATAATAAAACGAAGTATTAAAGAGATAATTACTACTAAAATAAAGAATAGAAAATAAATATATAATTATAATAATAATATAAGTCTTAATATTTCCTTATTAAGATTTAATATTAATTATCGATAAACCTAAACTACTTTACCGTTTCCTTAGAGATCTAGTAGTAAAAGTTATAATTTTACTATTCTTTTAATTAAACCTAAATTAACTAGGAACTCGTAATAATACTAAGTATATATTTAGGCCCTTAACGGGAATTATAATAATTATAGTCTACGTTATAATTCATTATACTATTAAAGAATATAAAATAGGGAAGTAGATACGAATTAAATTCAAAGGCGAATATATTAAAAGTAAATTAAACTCGACCCTTTTCTTTATATCTCTTAATATTAATATAAAGTAATATAAAGCTATAAACCCAAATAAGGGAGACGTAGGAGGAATAAATATTTATATAATAAAGTATAATAATAGAGGCCCTATCGGGTAGGATTAATTAAGAAATAGAAAAGAAAGAGATACTAGTAAATAATATAAACGATTTCGTCCATAAATAAAAAGATAGAATCGATAATTTAATCGGTTATAAAGGTTTCCGTATTATATCTAATTATCTCTTAATTATTAATAAGACTATTATAGATTCGCCGGCTCCTCGATAATATAATATACGGGAGAACGAGATAAATATTATAAAAAGAGATAATACGAAAGAAAGGAGTATTAATAAATCTCGGAAAAACGAGTTATTTATCTCTATAAAAATAAATATTTCTCCTATTCTAACGGAGTTAAACTAGCGGACGAGGTATTAATAAGAACTTTAACTTATTAAATAATATTTAACGAGGTATAAGAAAAGGTAGAGCCTTTATATAATTTATTATTAATCCTCGAATATTAATATAATTATCTAGGCGGATACTCGAGTAACTTCGTTTAATAAATCGGTAGAAGACCGGGGTAATAATATATATAATATAAAAAACTTTATAAATCGCGAAATAATATAGTATTATAATATTATACTTATTATAAATATATATTAATACTATATACTAAATAGTAACTACCGGTTTTTATCGCGTAAATATTTAAAAATATTAAGCTTAACGAATAAATTAATTCTTTTAATATTAATAAAGATCCTACCGAGCCTATACTATATATATTTAAACTCTTTATTATATACGAAGGCTTCCGAAAAAGGTTAAAGCTCAAGAAGAAAGAAGAGAAAACGATATAATAAAAAAAACGGGGTTAAGATTATATAATAAACGATACGCGCATATAAAATATAGTACTCGAGACTACGAGGAAGGAGAGGTACGTTATTTTAATATAAACTACCTAGGTTAATAACCCGGACGATAAATAAAAGATAAATTATATATATAGTAGATTATTCTTATAACTAAAGATAATAGCGGCCTAGATCTAGCCTAGATTTAACTTATATCTAGATTAAATCTAGACTAGATCTAGGTATAAATTAATTTACGAGAATAAATAGTAACGGTTTCTTAATAAATAGATTTTAGGATATTTATAACTCCCCTATAATATAACGAGTAGATAAAGTAGAATATATATTAATTAATTAATATATATATAAAGATCTGAATACGATAACGATATCAAAGGCGCTAATAGTAATAATTATAATAATAATATTATTATTACCCAAAGTATAAATAGTATATTTAAAGTATTGTAAAATAATATTAAAAATTATCCATTTATTATTATTTACCCGTTAAGTATTAATTATACTAGAATTAATTATATAAATGTATTTTAGGTACTAAATATACTAAAATTAACTATATAACTATATTTTAATTATATAATATATTTAGAATATAAGATATGAGTAGATACGTATTTCTAGTATTTTATATAATTTCGGTGTAAAATACGTAAAAATCGGGGTTTCCGGACTTACCGATGAACTATATTATTGAAAGTTTTTTTAATAAAAGTTTTTTTATACTCTTAAAGAGGCCTTTATATAACGAGCTCGCGAACGTCGTTATCGTTTATAATAATACTATAGTAGTTATTAAATTAAACCTCGACTACTTAGCCTAGCTTTATATTCCTAGGGATTTTAATATATTTATTTATTTTATTCTTTATAAATATTTATTTTATTTTATTATTAACGATTCTAGTAAAGAGGTATAGGTTAATATCTACTAATTAAAAAAAGTAATCTTATACTAGTAAATTAAATTTATAGACTTCGATAATTATTATAGTTTATAGAGGGATAACTTTTATTTTCGTAGTATATACTAGCCGGTTTATATTTGTAATTTTTAAATAAACGTCGATAAAGTACTTTATATCGTAGTTACCGATATAAATATTTTACCGAGATATTAATATATTAATCCCTTTAGGGGCTATAATATTTATATTAATAAATATATTTATTTTAAAATTATCTATAATATAGACTTCCCTAGGGGCGGTTTCGGTTATTATTTTATTACTACTTTTATTTTTCCCGGGGAAATATAAAGAGATAATAATATATTTAGAAATAATATAGCGGTTAATACTAATACCGGTAACTTGGAGTAGGGTTACTATAGTACGGATTCTTACTTTTAGAAGAAGACGTACTATAAATTAATAATTAATAATAATTACTTTATAACTAGTATCCTTATAGCCCTTTTTTATTTTAATTCTAGGGTCTAGATTAACCCGAGTATTAATATACCGGTATTTCCTAAATATTTATCCTATTCCCGTATTTTTGAAAGAGTTATAGTTTGATTTAATAATAGGTTTTTATTTTAATAATTCGTTATTTATTTTAATTTAATAATAAGTTTCTATATTCTCATTTATTATTAAAGACTATTTACTTTTCTAAATAATATTTATAATTAGATATTTAGAGTAAAAGGTTTTAATAGGGTTTCTACCTAGATTTTAATTTCTAAAATATATATATAATATATTTTTAAAAGAGAATAACTCTTTATAAATATAATACTCGACTTATTTAAGCGAATCAATAATAGTTATTTAATAACTAGTTATTTCGTTTTATTTATTATAATAATTCTTTTACTATTAATCCTAACTCTATTTATTAACGTAATTAATATTAGGCGTGAATTATTCTTTTATTTATAACTTTATAATATCGTTTTCTTAAAAGCGGTTCTCTTATACCTCGGTTTTATAATAAGTAGTTATATATTTAGAGGGTATTTATTATTACTAGAAATAATTAAAATTATAACTACTAGTTATAAGCCCGCGATTTTCTTAGCGCGGTTAATAGTTAAGACGATTTTTATTTCTAGGAGGGAAAGGTATATTTCTAGTATTATTATTAATAATCTATAATTAAATAAGTAGTAATTGAATTTAATAAAACTACTATTATATTTAAAGAATATTTAATATATTCTAATAAACCGGATTAATGAATTAATAAAAAGTAATTTGAAATAAATAGTTCTACTATAATTAGAACCGGTTAGATTATTAATTATTTTATTAATTTTATTATAAATTCTCTAGCTTATAAGACGGTAGAGGCCTAGTTATTTTATTATTTTATATTATTCCTAATTAAGTTTCTTCCTTAATATTAAATAATTTAAAGAATTTATCTAATAAGATATTAAATTTAGGCGGATTAATATAAGACTTGAAATTAAAACTAATATAGTCGTAGATTATAAATATTTATTAATATATATTAAGAATATCGGCGGCCCTAATTAGGTTAAATATTTTATTTATATATTATTTAAACGTCTTATTAATACGTGTTTAAACGAATCTATATTTATTAAAATAAAATTTACGTATAACTTCTAGCGTCCTTATTTTAAATCATTTAATAAAATAATCTATTTATTTAAAGCTAGCGAAGGTACGTATTGATACCTTAGTATTAATATTTAATTTATTCGAGAACTACTTAAGGGCTACTCCTCTAAAATATAAAAATAAAAACTTTAATACCTCCTCTTCGCCGTATTATTTAATTATATCGTTAACGCGATTTTTAAAGTTGAAAATATTCTTCTATATAGTATACCTTCCTAAAATAAATAAGTTATTCTTTTTATTATTTTTAGAGTCGAAGAATTTAATTTTTTCGAGTTTTAGTTTATTCTAGGGGCTTATTTTAATACTAGTACTATTTTAACTAGTTAAATTATTTACTTTTAATAGATTTTAAAGTCTTACTAGGTCTTTCTTTATCTTAACTATTAACCTAATAATAAAGATCTAAATTTCTAGCGATTCTATAAATTATATTATTTATTCGGAATCTATAGTAGGTTATTTAGGCTCGGGAGGAGTTATAGTTTCTTTATTTTTAAATTCGTTCTTTAAAAACTACTTTTTTTATAAGTATTAACGTAGCTCTTTAATATTCCTTCGGAAAATACTAATAAATAGTATTATAAATATTTTATTTATAACCTAAAGTAATTATATAGTAGATTATTTTAATTTAATATATTTTAAAAGATTATTATTAAACTATTTCACTTTCCGGCCCCTCTTTAATAAATATTAAAAAGATACTTTAATAAGAGGATAAAAAAATTATATAATTATCTAGGTAACTACTCGTCTAATATTAAAAATAACTTTTAATTATTTTAGGATATATTTATTTAATAGTAGGAATTCTTATAAATAGAAAATAAAATTAATTATAATAGAATTTAATTAAGTTTCTTCTAGGATAATAGTTAAAGTAATAATTAATAATAAATACTAAAAGTAATAATACTAGGCGAATAATAAAAATAGTATTAAAAGACTAGTATTCTAATATTCTTTTTCTATAATAAAAGTATAAAAGATATAACTAGTAATATATTTACTAGGCTAGATATTTATTTAATAAATAATTTATTAAAATAAATAGTTATATTAATAAAAGAGAAGTAAATAAAAAGATATTCTAAATATTTAATTTAGTATTTATTATAAATACCCTAAATAAAAAGAGTACTAAATAAATTATTTTAATAATTTAATAAAAAGTTTAGAAATACTTATTTAAGGTATTAGAGTATAATATAGAAATATTAAATAAATATAATATAAATGAGACTCGCTATCGATACGGAGTAAACTATTTTGAATATAGTAGTTAATAGAGAGTATATTAGTCGTTTTAAGGGTTATTTTATTATTTATAATTATATAATCGTTTTTACTAATATAGAAGAGGTATAATTCTACGTTAATATTACTATTACTATTATTTGATAAGAGGTTAATATAATAGTATATAGTATAAAAGATATTGATTATTCTATGGAGGATTTGGCCCTAATATACTAGAATCCTAGTATCACCCTAGTCCCGATAGGGCTAGCGGTAGGGCTCAGCCCGCCGTCTTAGTAGATATCTATGGTAACACTCCTGCCAAAGTCCACCCCGTGACAACTCGCGGCTGTATTACTGCGGTGCCCGCGGCTACTAACTGGATATAGGGGGGGTGTCTATCTAAGGAAATAAGGGGTGTCTTTCTAAGGAAAGGGGGTGTCTCTGCATCAGGACCCTATCTTAATGTTCCATGATCGACACGGTGGCCATTCCGAATACTTTAAAACATGACCTCGTATTACCCTCAAAGATGAGCTTCCAAGGATCAAATATTTCTTTCTCTATATATCTTCTCTAAGATCTGAATCTTGCGGGTGAAAATGGTGGTAGAAACGTGTAAAGCCGAAGAAATGTGAGCCTTTGGAGAATTGTCTCCTATGCTATGCAATTGTCGGATCAATTCCTCACAATTTCCCGCATGTTTGCTGCCGGCGAGGCCCGACATCCTCGGCCCATCGGCCAGAAGCAGCAGAACACGTTCCCGGTATGATTCCATGACGATAATTCATTGGGATCCTTGGACTTGCATTTTGAATCTGTCTCTATGAGAACCGCGAGAGGACCTGAATAGTGGCGGGCCGACTTAATGAACGTTCATAGGCGGCTCCTTCGATGTTTACGAACTAAGAAAGCGGTAAGCGTTGTTCCAACGGCAAATCTGAGGGACAGCGCCACAATGACAGCTCTCTGTAGCTGGTCAGAGTATCCATCTAGCAGATGCATAGCAGCCACGCCAGCCGCTGAAGCTTCGGAATTTCGCGCTTGTGAAGTTGTGAAAGTTGTACCATCAAGGCCGCCAATCGTGACACCGTTGCGCCCTTCGGAGCCAGGTCTCCCAGTCGACCTAGTTAGGTCGCGCAGCTTTCGCGACCGGAACTTGTAGGTCATGAGCCATATAAGGAACCGCATGTCCCACGGCGAGAACGTTGGCCAACTCCACAGCTTCGACGTGCCACTCATGTCAATCAATTCCAGCAGGTCTGCAAGAATGCCAAGTGTCAAGCCCCACAACAATAGGGGCTGGTCATCTTCATCAGACTGAACTCCCATGGATCCCGTCCTTAGTACTTCTGTGACAAAGCTACTCAAAGATATTGATTCGTTTTCTGCACGAATATAATTGGGACGAGAGCTGCAATACAGACTTTCCGTAGGTTTCAGCTTGACAGCACCGAAAAGCATCTGGCCAGCTATTGCTCGGATGAGCAGTCTTATGAAAGGCTGTCGCTGTCGAGTGAAACGGTCAGTGGCGTCAGTGTAGACAGGTCGCCTCAATGCAGGTGTCAGCAATCCTCTCATTGGCACCCAATGGGTTGAATGGATCTCCGACGGCTGCAAAGCTAGTGGTGGCAGATCGTGACGCATCATTAGATACACGTAAGGACAAAGCACCATGAGACTATCAAGATCAATTTGTAACCATCAAAATGGGAAGTTCAAAGGCTTACGGCGTCTGGTCCCAAGCTGTTCTGATTATACGCTCAGGAAGATTACCAATATACAAGCAATGATCGATGTCCAGCTCCAGCCCTGTCTCCTCTCTTGTCTCTCTGATACTTGTAGCACGGTCTTCAGAGTCTTCCGGATCTCTCTTTCCACCAGGCAGAGCAATATGGCTTGTCCACCTGTCTCCGACTCGAGCAGCGCGCTTGATAAACAATACCTCGGGATCGCCGTGGCGAACCCAATCTTGGGAGTAGAAATTGTCCAGACTTTCTTGGAACTCGTTTATAGATGATGAGCATTTTTCTTGATCGTAGGTCGCCAATTGAGCGAACGAAGGCCGTATACGAATCACTAATGCGACTGATGCTCTTTTCTTGCAGCCAGATGGATTAGGGACGTGCGAACATTGTTCTCCGTGAATTTCTTGTAGGACACCTTTAAGTCTCCTTGGCAGTGACTTCAGCGCGTCCGCTCCGCCATTAGTCGCCTCCATTGAGAGATCCCTTAGTCGGTATCTGCGACGACGAGTCAGCGAAGTAAGCTACCTCGGCGTGCTCGGCTCAACAAACGTCAATTTGATAGCGTGATGATAGGCCGGCCCGTACCGCAGCACGTGGGAGTCACTAACTTCACTTTTCCCCTCCTGCTCCGGCACTCCCTGGAAAACCTTGATACCAATTGTTGGATATCGGTGTATGCTTGGGTCTGTATACTTACAGAGTATCAAGTGTGAGAACTGTGTCCGAGATATACACTCTGCAACATGCGTTTCGGCGAGACGTTGGACAAACAGAAGTACGAACCATGGAAATCAAACTACCTCGACTACAGAAAGCTGAAGAAGCTACTGCGGGAAGACGGCCCCTCGGATGAGAAGAAGCTTGACTGGACAGATGATGATGAGAGCAAATTTGTGGAGGAGCTGGTCAATGCCCAATTAGAGAAGGTCAACGATTTCCACAGCGAGACATACAAGGCTCTCAGGGAGAGGACAGCGGAGTGCAAGGGAAAGCTGAAAAGATTCGAGGGTAAAGAGGGAGGAGATGTGAAAGCTTCAGACTCAGAGACAAAGATTGATGAGAAGAGCTCAAGTGATGAGGAATTGGAAGAAGTGCTGAAGGAGCTGGATAGCATTACCAAAGAGATCAACGAGCTATTCAAATACAGCCGCCTCAATTACGCTGGCTTTCTAAAGATTGCGAAAAAACATGATCGGAGGCGTGGATCAAGATATAAAGTGCGGCCATTGCTTCAAGTGAGACTTGCGGCGTTGCCGTTCAATTCAGAGGATTACTCGCCTTTGCTCTATAGGTGCGTAATATATGGGACCCTCAACCATCTAAACACATGAAACAGGAGCTAACATGAGTCAGATTGTCCATAATGTACTTCTTTGCCAGGCAGACAAAGAACGGCGAAATTGACGGGGCGATGTCTTTGGCCGGAAGCAAGGGCGAGAAAGATACTTTCACTTCTCACAAATGTGATTCTGCTTCAGAAAACATTCATCTTCTCCGTGCTGATTTCAATTGCAGTCTGGGTACACCCTGAAAACCTGCTAGAAGTCAAGACATACATCCTCCGACGCCTCCCGGTCCTGGTCTACAACCCTCAGGCATCGAAAGTCGCAGAAGGCGGTCAGGCAGATCCTACCATAACATCTCTCTACTTCGACAGCCCCAAACTCGATTTTTACGACCAGAAGCTAGAAAGGACATCCAATGCTTCTTCACTGCGACTCCGGTGGCATGGCCACCTCGATGAGAAGCCCGAAATATACTTCGAGAAAAAGACCATGGAAGAGAGTGGAGACAGCGAGGAGACCCGCTTTGCCATCAAGGAGAAGTATATACAAGCGTTCATTGAGGGAGACTATAAAATGAAGAAGAGCGTGGACAAGCTCCGAGATCGGGAAGGCAATGAAGGTAATCGTGTGGCTAACTTCCAAAAGAGCATCGAAGAAATCCAGTCGCTTATCCGTGAACACGAGCTGCAGCCTGTGCTGAGAGCCAATTATACTCGAACGGCGTTTCAGATCCCTGGAGACAGCAAGGTGCGTATATCTATCGACACAGATGTCGCCTTCATCCGGGAAGATGCGCTTGACGAAGATCGACCATGTCGAGAGCCCAAGGATTGGCACCGTGGAGACATCGACAGGCTTGGCGTCAGGTACCCCTTCTCGGAAGTTAGGCAGGGGCAGATCTCGAGGTTTCCTTACGCGCTTCTGGAGATCAAGGTAAAGGACGGCTCCAGCAGGAGGACTAACGAATGGATCTCGGATCTGATGTCTTCACACCTTCTTAAGGAGGCACCAAGATTCTCAAAGTTCGTTCATGGTGTTGCCTCGCTGTTCGAGGATCATGTCAACAGCTTTCCATTCTGGCTGAGCGACCTGGAGACTGATATCAGGAAGGACCCAGAAGATGCTTTCCAGCAGGAACAGGAGAAGAAAGCCCAAAGAGCCGAAGACGAGATGGCGGTCGGAAGCTTTCTTGGGAAGTCTGGTTCGCCCTACAAAGCTGCTGTCGGATCACCAGCTGGTAAGCCTGCAACAGATTTCGGCAAACGTAAATCAGTGTCTGGTAGCGACGACGTTTCTGAAGAGGCAGACTCGGACGATGAGGCGGATCATGTGACTGAATCAACCCGAGGCATGTTCTCTGACCTACTGTCTTACGCCCCATTCTCCAACTCCAAGTATGCACAAGCGCATCGTCACGAGTCGGTGCAGCTACCTCCCGGCGTCAGAGATCCCGGTAAGCTCATCAAGGACATGAACCCAGTGCGAGTAGAGCCCAAAGTCTGGCTTGCAAACCAGCGGACCTTCATTAAGTGGCAACATATATCAATATTGCTAGCTTCGCTGTCGCTTGGGTTGTATAATGCCGCTGGAGAGGATAACAATGTCGCTCGAGGATTGGCAGTCGTATATACTGTGATTGCTCTCTTCGCTGGAGGCTGGGGATGGTGGATGTACATTGTCCGTAGTCGTATGATTGAGGAGCGAAGTGGGAAAAATTTCGACAACGTGATAGGGCCTATCGTCATTTGTGTTGGGCTTGTTGTCGCTTTGTGTCTTAATTTTGGCTTCAAGGCAAGGCACCCTTCACAAGGCACAAGGACTCCAGCTAACACATCGCAGTACATTGCTGCAATTGAAGACTCGCATCACGGTGGCAATGCCAGCCAAAGAATTCGACCGTCCCATTTGGACGTAGTGGGTGCAATGATCCACCAAGACCTGCACTGAAGAATGGACGGTGCCTTGTAGGTATGTACAAAGTAAAAGGAAATCAAAATGAGAACCCCCCGAAGGACAGCGAACAATTATGCTCTTTGGTGACTATCCGGATATTCTAATGCGGGTGCCCTGTCTCTAATTTGTGATTATGACTGCACCAAATAAAGCCATGCCAAATGAAGCTATGCCTACAACGTTCAGCTTTACGCTGATTCTAGCCACTTTCACGAATAAGGAATCGAGATTGTGGATGCTCAATTGCAACCAAGAGCAATGGGACTTGCCTTGCCTTTGTTACTAGTATTATTTTTTGAACACTTGTCTTTGGTGGTGTAGGTCCGGTAGGTACCTAGGTATAGACCAATTTGCAGCAACATCCAGCTGGCGGCGATATATGGTGCCAATTTAGCCTATCAAGCGCGGAATTTGGAAAAGCATAGTCGCCACACTTTTGTGTGTTTCATACTTGGAATATCTACGAGCTAAGATCAACACCATCACTTTGCTTCCTCCATCCACCTGTTATATAGCTACCCTCTTGCTCCACGACGCTCCTAAAATCTCACATATGTTCAGTGATACAAGGATTCAACAATCATCTGCTGTTATCGCACAGGCTGGTGTAGTCGGCGCGGTCCATACCACGAAGATGGCGGGACAGCTTCTCAGCAGGGTATATGTTGACGTTCGGCTCTCTCGAAGACTACGGACTAACTTTGATCAGTCTTCGGGCGATAGTAAGGCCCCAGCTAATTTGCAGCGGTATCACTCTCCAACAAGCCGGCGCAAAGACTTGAACCCACCGAGAAAGCATTATCAATGTATGTTGTTCCGGAGCAATCCTAGCCTTTATAAAACCGCACTCGACTGTAGAGAAGTTGTTTCAGGACGTTGAGGCACCTTTCGCCTCTTACGTTCTTCTCTCACATGTCTCACAAGCCAGACTTCGTTCGTTAGAGGAAAAGCTGACTCCGCTGTGTTCAACAGCCTTGAAGTTGGAGGTAGAGATGTTCCGCCGACCGAAGAAAGGTCCACCCAGGCCCGACCCACGCAAGCATCTGAAAGTAAATGGATACGGTCGAACCTACATTCAAGCCGACTACAAAGGAGCGAAGACCACCAGGAGAAGTGACCCCATCACAAAGCTCACCCAAGCACGGATTGACTCCACTACCAATGCCTGCGGGCGCGACAGTCTCAGCTCTCCAGTAAAGATCCAATGGCTACCGAAGGGTCTTGGCCCACGATCGCAGCTCTCTTTGGATAAAGCGAAGAATTTGATAGGCCAAGGTGCTCTTTCTTTCGCAGGACTCACTGTCCAAGCTAGCCACACCTCGTTTCGTCAAACTCGTCTCTACGCCACGATCAGTGTCGGAGCCGCAGAGAACGGGATCGAGTGTTTGGCCAAATTCCAAAATGCCCCAACAGACATGTCGCTTGCTTTGACCGATCGTCCTGGTCATCGAATGCCACAGGATGCCCTCGAGCAGCCAAGCATGACAGACTGCTTTGGGCTGTCGCCTGGGACTGTCACCCTGAATTATCACGTCAGTTCTTTCAGTCGCTCTTTGCGACCAGGGGCCTTTCGTGAGAACGTCATCCAACCTCTACAAACGGACAGCCTTCTCGTGCTTCAGCGCCTCCACTACTTGCAAGGCGGACTTGATGCAGATGTAAGCCTTTCTCCATCACTACTCTTGCAGATAAGTACGATACTAACATGAAAGCTAGCCTGAAGTTGCAGAAGAATTCTTGTACATGCAACTTGTCCACGATCCAGAATGGCAAAAAGGGGAACTTGGCGGCCTGGAGAGACAGGTGACGGTCCTTGTCGCTGCATTGAACAATCCCGTGTGGACTGATTTCCGTGACCCAAATTCTCAGGTGCTTGCAGAGTATTTTGACTCCCATGACGTAGAGCTGGAGGAGCGCTTCTACCGACAACTCTTGCTCAGCGTTGAACTCAGCTTGCGCATCAAAGCAATCACGGAGCGGGGGGAAGGCCCAGAGGAGCAGTCTCTCATTTCAAAGATCCCAGAGAAAGTAGCTTGGGATCTCGCCTTAGCCAAGGTATGGCAAAATAAGATGACACTGGAGCCCGTTGACAACGGCTTTCACTCAGCTTCTGTGGCTTTCCATGTCATGGCTCTCAGAAAATCCAATCAGAAAGAGCGGCTGCTTGAATTCGCTCGCAACATGAAGTGGGTTCGTATTACTGAAGTTGAGCATATGCTTGGGGAGACACCCAACGGAGAGATCGCTTTGGAATCTAGGAGCCTATACTCGGCTTCTTGGATTACTGGACTTATCTTACCTGGGCTATCAGCATCATTGCTCATGATGAGAAGCTTGATCGACTGCGACGCAGACATCACCAACACCCCGCCAGGCTTCGACCAGATGCATTCGAACCTCGGATTTCAATACCGCGGAAACACTTTCTGGTACTGGAATTCCATCGTCGCTAAAGTACTGGGAGCTTGCAGAGGAGTTACGCAAGACTACGGCTGGGTGGGGCCATGCCTTGATAGCGACGACCTTGATGGATTCGAGGCTGTACTCGTGCGCTCGCAGCAGCCAGCCCAGCACATAAGCAAGAGCCGAGTCAGATCTATGTCGGCTCGTAGCACAGCCCTTGGACCTCCAGCCGAGCGCTACCCAGTCAGCGAATATGTGATGCCGCTTCCTGACCTCACCAACATGGTTGACTGCGTGAGGATTCAGAAGCTGGCTTTCAGAACATACTCTCTTCCCGCTTCAGATGATGAGCCTGAAACTTGCACCGTCGCCATTTTCTTCGCAATCGATAACGACATCATCCCCATCCGTCTCCGCTACAACGTCTCCTTCCTCTGTGCTCCACCTTGCCACGGAACACATCCTCTATTCTGGGACTTCGCCTACAAAACCATCAAGCCAGACGACTTAGTTTGGTACCAGCGCTCTTTAAATGGCATTTCAATCAGTCCTCCCACTGCATCTAATCAGACGGGCCCCAATACACCAAGGTTCAATAGCTCCTCTAGTGGGTCCGCCAACAAGACAGCGCAGGATTCAGAGAATATACTTGTTGTCGAAGCTTTTGGCGTAGCCGACAATGATGTCGTGGCACGAGCTTGGGCTTCTCACATTGGAGTCTCCGCTGTTGTGGCGAACGTCCACAATACTTGCATGGCGTGCGCTATACGCATGGCTTATGCTGGTGCTATACCTTTGGTGATTTTGAACGACGGGCACGAGAATGACGAATGAACATCATGCTCTTGGTGAGGGCCCTTACTGATAAATATGTCGGCAGGTTAGTTTGTTTGCTAACTTTTATATTAGGAATGACGCTTCGTGCGTTATGACAGATAATCGATACTGCTTGGTACGAAATTGGGACGAATGTTTATCCTGATACGACTCGGATCGCCGATGTCAACAAGCATTAGGCTCATTGGGGCGCAAGTTCCATCAATAATCTTCTCTTCTCACGTCTTGTACGACACCATATTATTTTCTCTTCATCATGGTGGTAGGAATCACGGGAGATGATATTAGATCGTCGCGTATCTTGAAAAGGACCTCACCTTTCATATTACATTCTATTCTCGGGCGATGTTTTTATGAAGAAGCAAATCACAGGGGAAGTCGGAGCATGTGCCTAGCATACTAGCATTCCATTGAACAAAGCTAATACGCAATGGCTTTGCGACCTGATATCACATAATTCACATCAACTTCATCGCTATGTACAATGGCTCAAATCTCGTTCGCGCCTTCTATTAGACCTATAAACCGTTCGGCTGAAGATAGGTACTGTGGGCCCTCTTTCAGGAATCGGGATCTTCCTTACTTCTAAACGACCCCTCTCTGGTCTTCTCTTTGCGCTCCTTAGCGTCCACGATATCCATCTCCTCCTCATCAGAGCTCGACGAGCTGCTGCTCTTGGGCTCTTCTGCGATTTTGAAGCCTTCGCTTCTCTCGACTAAGCTCCGATAGTAGTCAACCAAAACCTCAGGCTTAGGCACTATCCTCCATTCCACCCTCCACAAGAATTCCAACTCCAATAATGCCAACTCCTTAAGACTGACACCTCCCACTCGAGCATATGTATTGTTTGTCCAAAAGCTGTCACTGAGGCCTTTGCTTGCCACTGTAGCACTTGTAATGAGGAATCGATGGACTGTCAGGGATGATATCGTGAAGGCGGGGTAAAGGGCGCAGAGGCGGTCGATGTAGTACACCATGCTCAAAAGTATGGGCGGAGAAAGCGTAGCATGTGTAGTCAAGCGCTGTAGGTAATCTTTGACGCCTATCCCAGGGGGAGCTCGAGAGTGGAACCGAGTCAGGCGACCGTCCTTGAGGGGAATTTCGTCATTGAAGCGTATTAATTCGAGAAGCATGTTGCTGATCAGGAGCACTAAATCTTTCACATCACAGGTCTCGTACTGCGCTGGCATGTATTTGACTGCGGGTTTCGAACCACGAGCGCGCTTCCGCGAGGAGCCTTGGGATCCGGTGGAAGAGGAGGAAGAGGCGGTCTGTGCGAGGGTAGTCGACGACGCCGTTGCTGTTTGAGGCATGGATGAGGATGTAGCTGAACGCTTGGAAGGAACTTTCGCTGCCAATTCGGGCTCTGGTGGGGGTTGTTTTGGGCTGGAAATGCTCCGCCGCTGGGCCAGCGTTTTTTGTGGGTCCACGCCGGAGGACATCGCCGATGCTGGAGGCGAGTATTGGGTGCCTACATCGACAGTAGGCTTTACTGATGAGGAGGCGGATAATGGTCTCTTGTGGGAATTTGGGTTGTCGGTTGATGACTGAGAGATTTGACGTGGGAAGGCTGCTGGTGGAGCAGGTTTAATATACCCACGTGGGCTATGCGAAGTGGGAAACCGATAAGAGCCATCGTAGGATCTTGGTGAACATGACGAAGTGCTAGCATGCAAAGTGGGTGATGGTGAGGAGGTTATCATCTCAATATAAGAGTCCAGGTGGCCGCTGCTGCCACAGTTGCTCCCGTTGGAGATAGGACTTCGCTGTAGGAAATTGCCGTTCGTCTGGACAAGGAAATCACGTGCATAGTTGTAGAGGCGAGTAAGTAAGGTGCGTTCGTCGTATGTGCAGGGGACGAAGTCTGAGTAGCAGGACTCTCTTGCTGCGTGTGAATTATGCCAACAACCGTTCGAGTAGTAGTGTCGAGCCGGTGCTGGATGACGCCTGATCCCGGATGGTCTTGGCGCGGGTCGCATTCCGTAAGTGCGTGTTGGCATATCAACTGTACCTAAACCGTCAGTTTCTAGGACCCGTCTCGATGGAGAAATGTATGAGGATGTGATGATAGAGTATCTTGCAATTGTATGTATGATCAAGATTTGATTAGGGAGCTAGAGAGTGCCATCCAAAAGGGACATCAACAACTGTCTTTTCCTATATACAAAAGCCAGAGTATCCTGAATTTGCCTTTCTTGCGCTGCATCTTCGCGCAATTCGTCTTGAAAATTTCCCATGACACGCATGAGCTCCATCAGATGCACCAATGTACCCCAGATTCCTTCCCCGCAAAGCCTTCATGTCCCGGAAGCGCAGGGCTAAGGAATGCCGACAACCGCAGAGCATTGATCGATATGTGATCAGCGACAGCAGACCGTCGGTTTGGCAAAGGGATACCCGGGAAAGTGTTCTTACGTAAAAAGGACATCGAAACTTGTGTTTCAAATCTCCATCTTAGTCGCAAGAGCCGCAAATGTCATGGCGTTAATGGTAGCCGCAGAAGAGATGATATGTTGTATCCAATTACTTCCTCGAACAAGCCCACGTGAATAGTGGTCAGATCTAAAGCCACATAAAAATGCGACTCCAGAAGCTCAGATATCATGGGAATTCTTTAGTCAGAGAAAGAGCATTTGCAGCGCACACACGACCAGGCAATGTCTTAGCACACAATGAATGACCATTTCACAATCACATGCACCGTAGCTATTAACATCCATTAATAGACATGTAGTTAATCAGATTCAGACAGGATTTGCTTCTGATATTTCGCATAAGCAATTCAAACGTTGAAAAGAGACTGCTTATGATGTGTCCCTACGGTAGCTTTTGAATGGTCGATGTATGCGGAGTAGCTGCGGGCAGGAAGGTTTAGCCCTAACTGCTCGAACTTCCCAACTGCTCATTCTGTAGGGCTTGCCTCCTCGCCGGCGTAAGACTAATGTTTTTAGTCCCGGTCACTACTTCTACCAGCCTATCAGCAGCTACTTATGAACCTTCTAGGGTAGGACTCTTTTTCTCTCACGCCCAGTCCAGAAACCTTGTAATAGAAAAAAACAACCTTCGTATCTACCTCGAAAACGATTCAGAAACCTCCTTAGAAGGATTCACCCCTCAACCGGCCACACCCCTTAGCCGGACACTCTACTATAACTCTACAAACAACCGTTTTAATATCAGGACTCCGCAAATAAAGTTGTAGCAATAACTAATTACTATGATTTCCGTACCAGAATATTTGTTTATATTTATATAGTTCGTAAATTATAGTGATTAATCGCCTAAGCCTTAAGAGATCCCTAGAGCTAGAGCCCGGAGTAAGAAAACTAAGGATTCCTAGGTACCTAGCCCTATAGGGTAGTCGACCGAGGGGTATAGCCGGTTAAGGGGTAAATCCTTCTATTTATTTAAATACCTTAAAGAAAATTAAAAATATAGTATTTTTCGGCGCTAAAATAAATAAATATCTTATATCGAGTATAGGAATTCGAAGAATTTCAAAGAGTTATTAGAGATAAATAACTCTCGGTATTTATTTATAATTTAAGAAATTAAAAAATTCTTTATTTATTAATATTCTAATAAGTTTTTTTAGCCGAGGAATATTAACGCGGTAATTAATTAATAGAAAAACTTTATTTTTAAAATTTTCCTACTTTCGAGCGTAGACTCTTTATAGAGGAATACTTTTAAATATTAAAATTTCTATAAAATAAAGAATTTATATCGAAGATAATAGAGATTTCTTTAGAGTAAATTATTAAAAAATTAAAAAAATTAGCGGAACTTCCTAAACTATTATCTAGAAATTAAATATTATTAAATTATAGTACCTAGAGTATTTATAATAATATAAAAGTAAATATAATTTCGGTAAATCCGGAAACCCCGATTTTTACGTATTTTATACCGAAATTATATAAAATACTAGAAATACGTATCTATTTATGTCCCGTATTCTAAGTATATTATATACCGATTAAGTAGCGATATTATACCGATTTAACAACTTTTTTTTTAACTTCAACTTTTAAGAGTATCTAGACTAGGGCCTTTAGATAGGAATATAAATATTTTATTAAATCCATTTTTAGCCTAGATTCCGAATTTTTAATTAGATTTTTACTAGCGTCGCCCTATAGGGCTATAAAGTTACTTTTAGAATTAAGTTTATCGCTCCCGCGTAGATCTTAACTTTAATTTAAAAATCTTGGCGCTAAAATTTACCAAGGCTACAAAATACGCATTTTATACCGATTAAGTAGCGATTTTATAAAATTGTTTTTCCGGACTTACCGATGAAAGTTTTAATAGGAAAATAATCTTTAGATTTAAATAATAAAATTAATCTCTAAAGAGTTAAAGCGAGGGCTCCGAGTCTTTTATTTCTAAAAAATCTCTAAAGTACTAAAAACTATAATATAATATTATAATATAAATAACGTAACTACGCTATATACTCTTTTTATAAAATTTATATACTACGTTTAATAACTACTATAAAGTTAGTTTTAATATAATATAATAATTATCTCTCCTTTTAGAGGTTTCGCCCTCGAAATTAATATATATTAATTTAATACTTTAATATTTTTAAATAAAAGTGTATAATATTAGAGAGTCCGAATTAAATAAAATATACGCGTAATAACTACGTAACACGGGTCAATATAATAGTATATAATATAAAAGATATTAATTATTCTATAGAGGATTTAGCCTTAATATACTAGAATCTAGTATTACTCTAGGTTTAATAAAGCTAGCGATAGAGCTCAGCCCGATATTTTAATAAATATTAATAATAATATTTATAGTAAATCCTACTTTATAATAAAACGTCTTTTTTAAAAAAAAGATATTAACGCCCTCGTTAATATACTAATATAGGGTATCGTAAATAATAACGTAAATAGTATCTATATATAGAAAATTAATAAAGTAAATAAATAAATATATCCTTAACTCTTAAATAGTCGGTGCGGGGTAATTACGGGAGTATTATAAAATCTTAAAATTTAACGTAGAGTCGTATAAAAATAACTTAATAAAAAAGTTAATTCCGGCGATAATAAAATAAAGCGATAGAGAGGTATAGAAGTAACGTAGGTAGTTAATAATAGAAATTATAATATTAATAAAATAGGGGCGTATATAGATAGTATTATAAAGATATTAATACTAAAGAACTAGGGCTCTAAAGAGTCGATTATATATATTAATAGAGTAAAGTCTTAATATTATTCGAATAACTAGGAAAATTATTTAGTAATACTTTTAGAATTAAAACTATTTTAGCGCGGAGCTAGTCCCGATTCGATTAAATAATCTCGTAATTTCTATATTATCCGAAGCTTTTTCTTTTATAAATATACTATTTAATTAAGAAGTAGTAATAACGAGGGGTATATATTTAAGTCTATATAAAGAAATATATAAATAATATACTACTAGGATATTCGGGCTATATAACTCTACGTATAATTAAACGAATAATTTAAAACTATTAAAGAGTAGTTTTATTAATTCTCGGTATAATACCCTCTTAATATATAGTACCCGTACTCTAAATAGAGCTCGATAGATAGATTTAATATAACGACTATTTCCTAATAAAGATAAATATAAGAGAATTTAATATAGCGATTATTTCCTAATAAGGGTAAATATAGGAGGATTTAGTATTAAAATATTAAATAGTCGATTTTTTTTTATTAAAGAGTAGTTTTAATATAAATTTATAGTTTTAATATAGTTTTAAAATAACTAGCGATTTCTAAAAATAGTCGTTTACCGGTATATTTGAAATTGAAACAAATTTTAGCGCGAAGTCAAACTAGATTTAACTAGATTAAAAATAAATTATTAAAGTTTTTATTATAGAATTAAATATATTTACCCCGGTAGGCTAGTTAAGAACTATATTACTACTATTACTATTAAGCGAGTATATTAAAACTAGTTATATAACTTAATATAGTCTCTACTCTTACTCTTACTCGTATTAAAGTATTTACTACTATTGAGATAAATACTAGAAGAGTCGTTACTCTTTAATAAAGTTATAAAAGAAATTAAAACTAGAGTTATTAAGGAAACTAGAGTTATTAAAATTAGAAGTAAAAGTGAGGCGGTTTCTAAAGCGGCGTAGGACCGCGGGTTATAATTTACTTTTGAATTAATACTTTTATATCTATTTCCTTTAGAAATTGACTTAGCGTTATTATTACTTCTAGTTTAAATATCGCTCGTATTAACGGTTGAAATAATATAGATTTCTACTATTATTAAATATTAAACGGAAACTACTATAATAATATAGTTTACTCTATAGTAAAGTCTAGAATCGTAAAGTAGTTAGTTTTACTACTAGTTAATTAACGAGTTAAATATTAAATTAAATATTAAATAAATTTATAAATTAATTATTAAGTTAAGTATTAAGTTAAGTATTGAGTTAAGTATTAAATTAAATACTAAGTTAATTAGCGAGCTAAATACTAAGCCGGTATATTATTAATTAATTTAGTCTTATTACTAAATCGTCGAAATAAATTATATATAGTAAAGTAATTAGTTTTATAACTAGTTAATTAACGAAGTAATAACTATTATACTTTTAGTTAGTAAATTACTAACTAGCGAGCTAGTTTATAAACTAGTTATCGGTAAATTAACTAAATTATTAACTAAGTAACTTTTTACGGTACGAATTTGAATTTCTTATAAAGATCTTCTATAATGAGGTACGTTTTCTAAATAGGTTTATAAATAGGCGGAGGCGGCGAAACTATATAATATATAAGAGATAGTATAGCTAGCGGAGTAATTTATTATTTTAATATTACTATTAACGTTATTTCTTTATTTAAACGCGGAGGAGTTAACTAAGTCGGTACTTTCGTCCTACTAGATATATATTCGGTACGTAAATATTAATATAATTAATTCTTGGAAAGGAAGATCTAAAGGTATAATTTATATATATATTTATAATACTCGCTATTCTAGGAGTAATATATAAAGTATATTACCGATGAGAAGGTTATATTATAAAGTTTATAAAAGTAATACTTTTAATTAAAGAGTAATTTAATAGTATTAACTTTGAGCTAGGGTTTAATATCTTTAACTTTTACTACTATTATTATTATTATTACCGAGGAAGTTAATAATACTAGAGGAGTTATTAAGAGAGTTATTAAAAATATAATTAAAGGAGTAGTTAAGGTTAATTAATAAACTAAAATTACTAAAGAAACTAGAGTTACTAAACGAGTTAAGATAGGTAAGGTTCTTATATTAATATCTAAATTAATAGTTTTCTATTATTATATAAATAGTTTATTTAATAGATATTATTTCTACGCTTCGGATTAATATAGAGTAGAGTAGAGATCGAGGTATAATCTCTACCTTAATTTAATATAGGGATCTATTAGCGTAGGGCTTAAAATAAAATAAAATAAAATAAAGTTTTATTAAAAAATCCCTACTACGCTAAGATGGATTTCTAATAATTATTATAATAACCCTAGGGGCGTATTATAGCTACTACTACCTCTATAAATATATATATTTATAGCTACTACTACCTCTATAGATACGTGTACTCATAGCTACTACTATCTCTATAGATATACACACTCATAGCTACTACTACCTCTATAGATATACGTATTTATAGCTACTACTACCTCTATAAATATACGTACTTATAACTACTACTACCTCTATAGATATATATACTCATAGTTACTACTACCTCTATAGATATATATACTTATAACTACTACTACCCCTATAGATACGCGTACTCATGGAATAAATACTCGGATTTAATAATTATTCAAATTAATATTAAAACTAAGACTATTATTAACCCAAAGTTAAATATAATTAAAAGTTTTATTAAAAACGTAGTTTAACTCGTTTATTTTAAAATTAAAGAGACGCTTGAATAAAGATTAAATTTATATTTAAAATTAAAATTAACTCTTTTTAAATATTTATTAATATATTTTAATATTAATATTTTCTCTTAAACTTAATATTTTATTCTAAAGAATATTTCGATTTAAAATTAATTAAAAGGTAAAGAGTAAAGAATAATAATAAATATTAAAATAATTATAATAATCATTATAATAATCGTCTCTCTATAGTATAATCTATAATATATCTTATTATTAATCTATAATTGGGGCAGTAGTAGTTATGAGTATATATATCTATAGGGGCAGTAGCAGCCATGAGTGCGCGTATCTATAGGGGCAGCAGCAGCAGTAGCCATGAGTGCGTATATCTATGGGGGCAGTAGCAGCCATGAGTGCGCGCATCTATAGGGGCAGCAGCAGCCATGAGTGCGCATATCTATGGGGGCAGTAGTAGCCATGAGTGCGCGCATCTATGAGGGCAGCAGTAGTCATGAGTGCGTAGTAGCAGCTACCTTATGATACGTCCCTAAGGCTATTATCTTGGCGCAGTGGGGATCCCTTAGTAAATCCCCACCCCACCCCACCCTAGCTTGGGGTAGGGACCGAACCGCGATCCCTACCCTACGCCCTACCCTACCCTACTCTACCCTAGTATTCCCTCTAGGGATCCCCACGTTAATCCGAAGTATAATTATTTCTTAATAATTAAATAAGCTAGCGCTAAGGGAGTTAGTATTACTAGGGGAGCTAGCGCTACTATACGAGCTAGCGCTACGATACGAGCTAGTACTAGTTCGTAGTTTTATTATCGAAAGTTTTTAAATCGAGTCGTTAAAGTAACTAGTATTAATATAGTTAGTAATTCTAGAGAAACTACCGAGGGAGTTATTATTAATTAATATAATTTTATATAATTACCGGGAAAAGAAGAAAGAATTATAATATTTTTATTATTAATTAATATTGGAAATAGTAGCGCTAAGGAGGCTAGCGCTAAGGAAATTACTACTACTACTATTACTACGGATAAAGTTTTTCTACTCTTCTACTACTACTTCGTCCCGAATTATTTAATAAAATACTCTATCTATTTAGGGCTAGTAAACCGACGTATTAATTTCTTTATATTACGACCTAACTCGTTAATAAACTATTTAAATATTATTTCTCTAAAATATAAAAATATAAACTTTTATACTTCTTCTTCGTCGTATTATTAAATTAGAGTATTAACGCGATCTTAAAAATCGAAAACGTTTTTATATAGAGTATAATTTATAAATATATTAATATCCCGAAAGACTTTAGGATCGAAGAATTTAATTATTTTAATTATAAATTATAAAGTAGTAGTATATTATATACGCCTACGCCCCGTTAAAGATACTAGTATATTATATACACCTACGCTCCGCTACCTCTATAATATTATTATTTATCGATACGGGGTTCTAGCTTTAATATCGCGGGGTTCTAATTTTTAATAATTCTATATCGAGTTAATTTTCCCCCGTTTTATTAGAATCCTTAAAGATTAGTTTTATTATTAAATCTAGAATTTAAAAACTACTTAATAATAAACCTCGTAATTATTTTACGTCTTTTATATTATTATTAAACCGCTACCTCTACGCTAGCGGCCTTAAGTATTATAATTCTAATTTTTTAAATCTTTTTAAAAAAAGGACTTATTATTATTATAATATCGGGTTTAACCTCGGGATATTTAGAAAAATTTAATAATAATAATATCGATTATTATAAGCCCCCTCCGACGACTCCCGCCGTAAAGATAATAGTGAATTCGAAGGTATTATTACCCCCGAAGAGACTTTAAATATATAATTTAAAATTATTAAAAAAGAAAACTATCGCCTCAAGTAATAATAAAAGTTAAGAGTATTATAAATTTAAAATCGAGAATTATATAATCTTACTACTCTTATACTCGCTAGCGGAGCGTTAATAGAATTTATTATTTATAATAAAAATCCCTTAATTATTACACCTACCGGAGGAATAATAATAAATTTAATTATATTTAATAAAGATATCTTTATTAGGGTGAAAACGCTGCGCTTTAATAAAATATATTTTTATAAAAGTACGAGCGAAGGTAAATATTTATACTATCTCCGCGATGTAAATATTAAATTTTTAATTAGTCCTAAATATTTTACTACCGATTATCTAAGGATTATATATTATATAGACTCGTTAAAGGGTGACCCTTTAATATAATAATATAGGTATTACGATTTATATAGTTTAACTAGTATTATATTTAGTTTTTTTAAGAAATTTCTTTTTAATTTAATAATAGATTTAGTTAACCGTCGTCTCCTCGTTTATAAAAAGTAGGAGGAAGTTAAATAATAGCCTTACTAAAAGGTATTATTATTTAAAGTTTATTTTAAAGAAATAAAGACCTAGTTATTTCTATTTTCGGAGAAGTATAAAGTAAATTTCTTTTTAATTAAGTTTAAGCCTAAATTTAAGAATAAGATTCTTAATACCGGTAGTATATTTATTTAGAAGGAAGAAATTCTTACCTAGGTTATTATATAAGAAAAGAATTTAAAGTATATATAATTAATAGGCGGTTTTATTTTTAATTCGGGTTCCTAATTAAAGAACCCTAATAAAGGAAAATTTATAGTAAACCGAATTATTAAATTTAACACCGGCGATAGTATTAAATAAGTATATTTAAAAGAGAAGGGTAATAAATATAAAATTAATACTATTAATTCTTTATATAATAAGATTATCTATTATTATTATAAAGTAGAAAGTTATATTAAGTCTAAATATCCCGATATAAATAAACTAGTTATAAACGTCGGCGTAGTATTAATAAAAAATAATTAAACCTAACTCACGCCTTAGAAGAAGGGTAAAAAAAACGATTAATAAAAATATACCCTTTTATTCTTTTTAAGGGTTAAATTATTTTTTAAAATAAAATAAAATAGTTTATTACCTTAATTAATTCTAAAGCGTAGATTAATTTAATTTTATAATAGTTTATTATTAAAAACGACTTAGAACTTTATAATATTATTTTACTACTAGTTAAAGTAATTAGCGAGTAAAGTATATATTATTATAATACGTATTAATTAAATTATTAAATAGTCGATAGTTAAGGTTAAGGGCGTAAATATAATATTTTATTCTATACTATAAATTTTAAAAATTTAGACGTTATTCTAGGTATACCTAAATTATAATAATTAAAGATATTAATTAATTCTAAGGCGGACTAATAGCGGTTTAAGATTAATTCTAGTAATTTATAAATTAAGAAACCGGCTAAATTCACTAATAGTTTTAAAAATCAACCGAATATATTCGCGGTTATATATATTACGGTAGCGCGAAGTAAATAAGAAGAACTTCTTAATTTAAAGATTCCTAAGGAATTTATAAAGTTTTATAATATTTTTTCTAATAAAAAGGCGAGTACCCTATTTATTTTTAAATAAAGAGATTATATTATTAAAATAAAAATTAATAAGAAACCGCCTTATAAACCTCTTTATAACCTATTTTAAATTAAATTATCGGAGTTACGACGTTATTTAAAATCCTTATTTTATAAAGGCTAGATCCGTTATTTAATATCTTTAATTAAAATACCTATTCTTTTTATACTTAAAAAGAATAGTAAATTATATTTTTACGTTAATTATCGGGGTTTAAATATAGTAATAATTTAAAAGTCGATACCCACTACCCTTAATTACCGAGATATTAGACCGTTTATACGGTTTTAAAATCTTTATGAAGTTGGACCTTAAGGATACTTATTATAGGATCTAGATTAAAGAAGGCGATAAATAGAAAACTATTTTCCGAACTCGCTATAATTATTTTAAATATTTAGTTATACTTTTTAGGCTCGTTAATATACCGGCGATATTTTAAATTTATATTAACCGTACGTTTATAGGTTTAGTAGATATAACGTATATAATATATCTAGATAATATTCTAATTTATAGTATTAATCCAGCGGAGTATTAGCGGTATATTAAATAAATATTTAAATAATTATATTAATTCTAGTTATTTATTAACTTTAAGAAGTATTAATTTAGTACCGAAATAGTTAAATTTTTAGATTTTATTATATTTATTAATAAAGTAATTATAAACCCGGAATATATTAAAACTATTAAGGAATAACCTTAGCCGAAAATATATCGGGAGGTATGAATTTTTTTAGGCTTCGTTAACTTCTATAAGTAAATTATTTATAGTTATTTTAATATAATTACGCCGTTTACTAGCCTATTTAATAGTAGTAAAGTAAATAAAAAAGTAAGTCCGTTAGAATAGATAGACGGCGTTACGGAAGCGTTTTAAATTTTATAAAATATATTCGTAAACGCGCCTTTTCTGCGCTATTATAATTTAATTAAGTAATTATATATAAAGACGGATACTTCTAACTTTAACCTTAACTTTATATTATTATAATAGGATAAAAATAATTATTAACGTTTTATAATATTCTAGTTACGGAAATTAAATCCCCTAGAATAAAACTATAAGATTTATAATTAAGAATTACTCGCTATTATAGCGGTAATAAAATAATAGCGATACTATTTAAAAAGTAGCCTCTATTATATTATTATCTAGATTAATTATAATAACTTAAAGGGTTTTATAAAATAGAAGGAGTTAAACTTTAAATAAGTTCGTTAAGTATTTAAATTAACCACTTATAACTTTAAAATCTTTTATTATACTAGGAGATTAAATCCTACCGATATATTATCGCGGTGTTTTAATTATAAGGGAGTCTCGCCGTTAAATATTAAATTATTATTAATATTTTAGAATAAATTTACTCTTTGGACTAGTAGTTAATTATCGGAAAAAGATAAAGAAATAAAGGTAATTATAACCCCTACTTTTTAAATTATAAAGTTAAAAGTAGTAATTCTAAGGCGAGATATTATAATAGTATTTAAAATTATATATAATAATCTTAAAAGGTTTATTAAAATACTAATTCGGGAACTATAAATCTATAATAATTAAATAAGTTTTTTTCGAACTAGAGCGAATATACCGAAGAACTACCGTTATATAAAGAATAAAGTATAGGCTATAGACTCCGAGAGACTATTAAAATATAATAGTTATTTTTATATATTAAGGGATAAAGCTCTAAAGGAAGAGTTTATAAAAAAATATTATAATAATCCTTTAATAAGTTATTTTGGCGTTATAAAATCGTATAAATTATTTACTCGAAATTTTTTCTAGGAGAGTAACTTAAAGTAAGTTATAAATTATACTGAAATTTATAATATATATTAGCGGATTAAGACGCCGCAATATTATTTATATAACGAATTAAATTCGCTTTCTATTATTATTTAATTTTAGAAGGAGATTTCTATAGATTTTATAACTAGTTTACCGCCTAGTAAATATAGAGATACTATTTATAATACTATCTTTATTATTATAAATCGATTTATTAAAATAATTAAATATATACTTATAATTATTAAAATCGATATTATTTAACTAGCGGAAGTATTTTATTTTAAAATTATTTATCGTTATAGTATAATTAATAGTATTATTAATAATAGAGGCTCTATTTTTACGAGCGCCTTCTAGTTAGTTATATATTTTTATTCGAAAATTAAACTACGCTTAAATACTATCTTTTACCCTTAAACGGATAAATAGATAAAGCGCTAAAATTAGGTACTAAAGTATTATTTACGTATATTTATTAATAATAAGTAAATTAATTAAACTAGATTACTACTTATAGTAGAATTCTTAATAAATAATAATTAGAGTACTATCGTCGGAACGAGGTTATTTTTCCGTATATATAGTTATTATCCTGAAATCCGTTAGGAGGTCGAGGACAATTTTAGAGAAAAAAGAGTATTAATTATAAATAATAAAATACGATAATTATAAACTTTAAAGAATAAAACTACGGAGCGCCTTTAAAGCGCTACCGAGTATTAAATTAAATAATATAATAAAACGTATAAATTATAAAGTTATAAAGTTAGTAATTTAATTATATTAATAATAAAGAACCTAAAGTAAAAGCGCCTAAATAAGAAATTATCCTATAAATTTATAAGGCCCTTTAGGATTATTAATAAAATAAAAGTATAAACTTACCGCCTACTACTACCTTCTACGTATAGAATCTATAATATTTTTTATATATTATTACTTAAGTTATATTATCTTCGCGATTATATTAATACGGCGGAATCTTTTATATAAACCCCCGAACTTATTAATAATAATAAATTATAGGAGGTAGAAGAGGTAATTAATAAAATTAAGAATAAAGAAAATATCTAGTATAAAATTAAATAAATTAGTTAAGGCGAAGAATATAATTAATAATTATTAAATAAAGAGTTTACTAGTATTAATAAACTAACTAAAGTCTTTAAATAAATGAGTAGTAAATATAAATATATAGATATAGTTAAAAAGGTTACCTAACTATATAAAATAATAAAACGGAGTAAATAAAACCGATATTAAAAATAAATATTACTACTTTTATATTAATATTTATATAACGGACGTTCTCCTCTATATTTATAACCTTATTATACGATTTTAAAATATAACTAAATTTAATTTATTATTAAACTATTTATATATAATAGCGATAAAATATTATATTTATAAGAATATTTTTACTTTAAGTATAGTTTATATAGATATTAAAAATATATTATTAAATAATATATTTAAGTAAATTTAGCTAGCGCCGATTTAAGAAAAAAAGAATTCGATATCGTTACTATATTATACGAAAGATTTAGTTATTATCGGAATTATTAAAAGAAGATATAGTCTCTTTAATATAATTTTTAGGGATACTATCTTCCTTAAGACTCTTTAGGTCCCGTTTATAATAACGGAAACTTTCGGCCTTTTTTTCGAGAATTTTATTTATCGCTTTTAATTCCTTAATACGTTAATTCGCCGTTATTAATTAATTCTATAGGTTAGCGATTATAGTAGAGGTTTATTTATTTATTATTATTATTTTATTATATACTTTACGTTATTAAGTAATTTCTTTATTTATTAAATTATATTTATATTCTTCTTTAAGAGTCCTATTATTAATACGGGTATATTAATATATAGATCTCTTTATCTTCCTTCGAAAAGATTTAGGGATTTATTATTATTAATATATACCGCCTTAGAGCTTACGGTTATAATTTACTTTTATATAATAGTCGATTCCGTAGCGATTAATATAATAGAGTATATAAAGAGGGGACGTACCTCGAATATAATTATTATTAAACTAGTAGAAGTAGACCCGGTAAAGGAGTTATAAAGCGTAGTAAATCATTATTATAATTAATATTACGTAGTCGCGCTAATAGCGGATTAGTTATATTTACTAGTATATTTATAACTAAATTATATTAATATAAATAAATTAATATTATCGGTGAGTAGGAGTTATTTATAGAGTTAGAAGAAAACTATATATAACGAGAGTATTATTTATATATTAGTTATAATACTAGAATACTATTATAGAGCTAGAGTAATAATATATAAAAAAGACTAAAGGAGTTATAAAGAGAGAAAATAAATAGGCGAGCGAGTTTATTTTAATAATAAACCGTCGCGCTAAATATCTTATTATTATAATACGTCGATACGCGCCTCTACTCTACTACCTCGCTTTTAATTATAGATATAACTATTATTATAGTAGTTATATTATTATTAATCTCCCGGTATAATATTAGAGTTATACCGCTTATATATAGTACCTTACTACTAGTATTTTCATAGTATAGTAGGAGTATATAGTAAGGGTAATTACTATTATTCCGTTATTAGTATTATAGGTACTATAGGAATAATCTAATATACTATATTTACTATAAGTACTATAAGTACTATAAGCGCTATAGGAACGATAGTATATACTATTTCGCTCCGTTACTATTATATATAATAGTACTATAGGGACGAAAGAAATATTACTTAATTAATTATTATTACTATATATTAGCGCTATAGGGATAGCTTTATAAATATACTATTTATTTACTATTAATACTACTATATAATAGAGGTAGTTTAATAATATTACTCTTCCACTACTAATACTATATAATAATACTATAGGAAATAGTTTCGTATTATTCCGCGACTAGTATTATATATTAGTACTATAGGACTAATAGTATAAATTTAAAGACTTTTTTCCCTTATTTCCTTTAGGGGGTTTAAAGGTTTTTTAATAAACTTCGTAATTTAATTAAATATTATTCCGTAACTAGTACTATAGGTATTAAAGGATTAGGTATATAACCCTATATTTAGGTTATTATATAATAATATTATCGTATTGAATAATTCTTTTCCTTTATTTCCCTTAGAGGGTTTAAAGGTTTTTTAATAAATATTTTTTAACTAAAGTATTTAAATACCTAGAGACTAGGGCCTAAAGAGAGAGGTAATTATAAAATAATAATATATTATATACGTTTACGCCCCGTTAAAGGCGCTAGTATATTATATATATCTATACTCCGCTACCTCTATAATATTATTATTTATCGATACGGGGTTCTAGCCTTAGTATCGCGGGGTTTTAATTTTTAGTAATTTTATATCGAGTTAATATTCCCCCGTTTTATTAGAATCCTTAGAGATTAGTTTTATTATTAAATCTAGGATTTAAAAACTATTTAGTAATAAACCCCGTAACTACTTTACGTCTTTTATATTATTATTAAACCGCTACCTCTACGCTAGCGGCCTTAGGTATTATATAAACTTAGTTTTTTTAAAAATTATAATTATTTATTATCAATATTAAATTCTTTTAATAAGGAGTTACTCGGGTTAAATATTTATATTATTATTAAATATTTAAATTATTAAATACTTAAATTATTAAATATTTAAAATACTAAATAACTAAATTATTAAATATTTAAATTACTAAATATTTAAATTTATTAAATTATAGAATTTTTAAAATATATTATTAAAGATTTATTTAGAGTTATAATTAAATAGTTAAATAATTAAATTATTATTAAAGGTAGTTAAATTACTATTAAGAGTTTAGAGGAGTAAATTAACCCTAGTTATTAAAAACTTAGTAAATTAATTAAAGTTAAAGATTTAGTAGAATTTCTTCTAAAACTAACTTTACTAAAATTTATCGAATAACGAGGTCTTTGCGGCTAGAACTATTTTAGCGTCGCGCTAGGTTATAGTAGATTTAACTCCTAAACGAAAAGAGATATTAAAGGATTTTCGAATAATATAGGTATAGTTTAGGAAGTTATTTTTAAATAAGATTTACTCTTACTATAGAGTAAATAGAGTAGTATTCGGGGGCGATATAATATGGATCCCCGAATATTTATATATATAGTACTCGCTATCGACTCGGAGTAAACTAAATGAATAGATACTAGAGGTAATATATTAGAGAAACTCTAAATAACGTAGATAATAAATAGTTATTTAAATAACTTAATAAAGAGTTTAGAAACTAATTTACGATACGGTATAGAAATACTATATATAAGACTTATTATTACCGCGGAGTAAGTTATTTTAAATAAATTTTAAAAGCGATATATTAGAGTTTCCCTAATCGATATAGATATTAAATAATTATTTTAACGACTTAATAAAGAGTTTAGAGACTAGTTATTTCATATAGTAGAGGAAATAACGGTACGGAAGTATCTAAAAATAGGGTAGGAGGACTAGTTTAAATAAACGTTCTAAATAAACGTACTTTTGAATCGACGTAGTTCGAATAATCGTGGTTTAAATAAACGTGGTTCGAATGGGTTTTCGAATAGGCGTTTGAATAAAACGTAGTTTAAATAGTCGTTCTAAATAGACGTATTGAATAGATATTCTAAATAGACGTTCTAAACGGACGTTTTAAATAGATAGTAAATAGGGATAATAGAAGACGTAGTTTTAAAAACAGGGCCTATTTAGAGGGACGTGGCTTTCGAAGTAAAAGTACTATATATAACTAGTTCGAATAAACGTTATTTTGAATAAATAGTCGGTATATATAGTATCTATACTACTAGGCTATATAACTAGTTAAGTATTTATAACGATATACCCTAGATCGTGGATCTAGCCGTTACTACTATTTAATATAGAGTTAATATAATAGTATATAATATAAAAGATATTAATTATTCTATAGAGGATTTAGTTTTAATATACTAGAATCTAGTATTACTCTAGGTTTAATAGAGTTAGCGATAGAATTTAACCCGATATCTTAATAAATATTAATAATAATATTTATAGTAAATTCTACCCCGTGATACTACGCCTCCTATTTAACTTTATTAATTTCCTAGATTTTTAATAATATTATATTAATAAAAAACCTCTAAATCTAGTAGGAAAATAAAAGAGAAATAAAATATATTTTAAAATTAATAATCCGTCGTATATAACTCGTATACTAGCGTAGTTATATAGTTATAAACTATATTAGATTTCGATAAAAATCTTAAAATCTAAAGAGAAAAATAAAGAAAAGAATATTATAATTATTATTAAAAATTATAGGAGGTACTATAGAGATACTCTCTTTATTTATATAAATACTTTCTAGATTATTATATAGACACCCCTCTATATTAAGTTAGTAAAGGCGGTTATTATAATTATTAATATATCTACCGTTAATAAATAGTACCGTTGTGTCGTTATTTCTTTTTTTTAAAATAAATATTTCCCCGAATTAATTTATCTTACCGTAACGATAGTTATAGATCTACGGCGAGGTACCTCTATTACGTTAATACTAGCGCTAGCGCTAGCTCTAACTAGGGCGATAGTATTATTAGATCTTTAAGGTCGTAGATATAGTACGTTAATATCGAGAAAATAAGTTAACTTAATAGTTAAATTAATTTAACGACGTTAAAGTAGTTTTTTTTTGAAAAGATATCGAATTTAAATAATTTAAAGTATTTCTACTATAGGCGCCGCTTTATTATTTAATTATTTATTATATTTAAAGATCTACCTATTTAGAATATAAATATATATAACGTCGTTATCGCTAATAGTATTAGGGACGGGGTAGTAGTTTTATTAACTATATACCCACGTCGCCTAAATAATTTTACTATATTCTATTATAATAACCGCCGCTATTAATTTAATATAGGGGAGGTATCTATATAGTAATCTAGAGAGTATTTATATAAATAAAGAGAGTATCTCTATAATACCTCCTAAAATTATAAATCTTTACTATTAATAGAGTTTTAACGATATCGGTAACGGAGTAAAATATTCTATTATTATTATTTAAAATTAAATTAAATTATAGGAGTAAAATATATAGAAAGTAATTTTAATATAAATATAAAATTTTCGTCTACTTTCTAACTTTTCTTCTTCTATAATATTTTATTATCTTTTATATATATAAACTCCTATATAGTTACTATCGATAATTATACTATATTTAGACTTTATTAATTTATAATAACCTCGGCCGTATCTCTAATCTCTTTCTTCGAGGTCGTAAATATTATATATATATTCCGTAGGTAAAACTAGAGTTAATATATTATAATTTAAATAAATCTTTCTTTTCTTTTTTTAAATTCTTTTCTTTAATTTTATAATTATTAAAGTAATTAAAATAATTTAGTCTATCTTTAAATAAATTATTTATTTATATTTTAGAAGAATTAATATTATTATAATATTTATTTTATTTTTAAATAATTAGTTTTATATTTTATTTTATTAATAATACGTATATAGTTAAATAACTTTAATATTTAATATATTAATTTAATCTCTACGGTATACGATATTAATAATAGTATTTAGATATTTATTATATCTCCGACTCTCGCTCCTCGTAGAATAATTATTTACTCTATTTTTATTCTACCTTTATCCGTATTTTTATACCTTTATTATTTTAAGCGAATAAACCTAGATAATTATATTTTATATAATAAAATATTATATATAAAATATATTTATTACGTAAACATTGAGTATTTATATAATTTTATATATTATTTATATTTTGAAACTAAATTATATTAACGTATCTAGATTCCTATTAAATTTTATACCTTTATAAATTATTTTTTTAATTATTTAGAATATCGAGAATTTAAAAATTATCTTCGTTAATATATTATTAAATATATAAAAGATATTATAATCTTTCTTTAAGAGATTAAATCTAGAAATAACGATATTAATAAAGAGGAAAATATATTATAATTAATATCTCGGCTTATTATAAACGTCGAGGGTATAAATAATATTTTTCGTATTTTAATAAATTAATATAATTTAGATATAATTTAGATATTAATAATTTTTTAAAGAGAAATTATTATCTAGGATATAAATATACTTTAAAATAAAATTATATAATATTAATTCAACGATCTATTTAAATCGACGAACGAAGATAGAATTAATAATAAAAATAATTACGAAGCTAAAAACGAAGTTTATACGCGTCGTATACGAGATATCTTCGAATATAATTTTCTTCTCGGTCTTAATCCCGCTACCGATTAATTTAATATATTTATTTTTAATAAACTCGATATTGTTAATCCTATTCTTCTCTTTAATAATATATAAAAAGTTATAAAATCTAAACGTAAAGCTTTTTTAATTAAAAATATTATTACTCGCTCCGATTTTTAAAAGCCTCGCTCTTAATATAACGATCTAAAGAATATAAATCGTTATATATTAAAAGAATTAATATCTTCTTATATTATTTTAAGGAAGAAATTAAAGATAAAGTTAATAATTTTATTTTTAATTCTATTTTTAACTTTTATTTTCTAGCTCGATTTCCCGGTCGTAATTTTATTTATAAATAACCGAGTTTTAATATTAAGAAAACTAGCCGCTTTAGATATATACCTACCCGCGAGCGCCCTATTAAATATAAAGATACGTCTCGCTCGAAGTTTATTAATAAAAAGTGACTAGTAGTAATTAGTAATTAATAATATATTCTCTTCTTTTTTTTTATTTTCTATATTTTTTCTATCTTCGTATTATCTCTAAATATTTCTTATAGTTCTAGTATATTCTTTAAAGTATTTATATTAATTTATTTATTAAAGATCTTCAATTATCCTAATTATTTTATAAAATAAAATACCTCGCTTTTTATTTTTTTCTTCTTTAATACTTTTTCTACTATTTATTCGTTCGTATTATTTATTAATTTTAGTAGAGGTATATTAAGAATCGAAATATTATTTTATTATTAAGATTACGACTCTAAAAGCGATATATAGAAGATAATAAATCGGTAACTACTTAATAATATTAGGTAGTATATTTATATCTCGATAATATCTAAAACTTTAAATAATTTAATTACTTTATAAAAGAGCTTCTTATTTAGTTATTTCAATACTAGGTTTTTAATTAATAATAATATAAAATTATTTATATTAAATAATCTTAGCTAATATCTTTTATTATAATTATATATTTATATATCGACCGCGATAGTCTAAACTCTTATTAAATACTCTCTTAAAGTATTTAACTTTTTAATTCTTTTTTATATCGACGATATTTCTCCCTCGTATATCTCGCCCTTAAGACGCGGTTTAAAAGATAGATTATAATTATATATAATTATAAATAATATCTATTTTATTATTATATATTACGTATTATAATATATTTATTCTATTATAAATAAAAGTACTACCTAGTTATTTTACTCGCTTAAATAGAAAGTTCTTAAATAATATTCTAGGGTTTAGTTCTAATATTTTATTTAATTATTTATTTATAGATAAAATACGGTATTTAGGCGCTTTTTTAATTTCATTAAATAATATACTTCTAACTAAAATATACTCGTGAAAATAGAACCTTTATTAAAAATAATCCCGTTAGGGATTCTAAACTTTAGATTTTTTTTTTCGAATATTAACTCTACTAGCCTAGTAGAGTCGATCGTTTTAATAATTAAGATATATTATAATATCTTTATATATTTATCTACTATAATAAAGATCGTATTATATATATATTTATATCGTTTATTTAGAGGTAAATTAATAATAAAATTTATTATAATTTCCTTCTACGGCCCCGTAGAATATAGTAGAGAACTAATTTTATTATAAATTAATATATATTGTATATATCGATATATTTTTATATATCGGCCTTAAGAGTACTTTAGAAGTATTTTCTAATAAATAACTCCGTTATTTCCAAGAAACAATCGCAACGGAAGATAATTAATCCTCTATATTAATATTTATTCGGAAATATATATTCTATATAAATTATTTATTTATTACTTTTTTCTTTATTTTTTTATAAGTTTAAACTAAAGGGTTTTTTTAAATATTCTAGTATTTAAATTCGAGGCGAATCCTTTAAAAAGGGAGGTAAATATTATATTATATTAAAACTAGATTTTAGTATTTAGAGTTCGGGCTAAAGATTACGTATATAATATATAACCTCTATATTAACTTAATTAATTAATAATATAAATAATAAGTTATTAATATTATAGTTAAATATAGTATTATATAATTAGTTAATTACTCCTAACTTTTAAAGTTCCTTGAAGATTAATTCTTCTATCGAGTATTAATTAAAGATATTTACTTAGTTTATATATTTACTTTTATATTTCTATATATACTCTAGATACTATAATCTAATATATAAATTATTTACGAAACTACGATAGAGACTAATAATATCTTATTAATATAATAAACTAGGATTTAGATTTATAGATAATTTTAAAAATATTATTATAGATTAAAAAATCTAAGTTAGTATTAATATAATAGAGTCTTAGATAATTTATAAATTTATAAATTAATTAATTTTGAGATAATTAATTTTATTAATTATATAAAAAAATCTCTTATTTTAAATAAACTAGATTATATCGTAAATAAAAAGAATGATTAAAATCTTTATTTAATTTTATATTATTATATATAAAGATTTTATCTACTCTTTCAATTATAATATAATTTTAATTTTAATTTTAATTAATAGTTAGAATAGAAATTGAATTACTTCGCTAGAGTAAATAGAAATATAATACTTTATTAATAATAAAATGATATTAAACAGTAAAAGTTTAGAAGATAATATATATTATTCATTAAATTATCGTCTTTTTTACTTTTATTATTTTGTTAGTTTTTTTTAAATTATAAAAAAGTATATTGTTTTCGTTTTCGTCTTTTTTTTAAATATCTTCGATTTAAATTATTAATATATATTTCGATTATTATTATATTACTTTTTATATATATTATTACGTCATTCTCTCTTTTACTCTAATATCGTTATTAATATTATAATAAACGATATATTATTTATTTCAATTTTATAAAGATTATTCTCTTTATTTTTATTAATTAAGAAATATATATCTTGAGATATAAATTCTATATAATTCGTTATTTATTATTATTTTATAAATATTTTACTAAAGAGCTAAATATTTATTTTTATTAAATTTATTAAATATTTAATTATTTATCTCCTCTATTAAGGGACGGGATTAGTATCTAGAGATTTATTAAACTAACCGCTAGGTTCATAGAACTATAACCTAGTTATAATATAGAAGTAGGCTAAGATAAAAGATAAAGAACGAAAATTAAAGTAGGGCTAATTATTATTTAAATAAGAGTTAATATATAGAGTATTTATTTATTTCCTATCCCGATTATATTAAGATAAAAATAGAGAAATTAATTTAAACCTAAATTAGATTTAAAATAAATTAGGTTAAGTTAAAGTAAATAAAACTATATTATAATAATAACCCCCTCTTTAAGGTCGAGCTCCTGAAAATTAATAAATAATTAATTCGATTAATTAAATTTCGTGACCCTAAATCTTATTTAGGGTTACGAAATATTTAAAATAAAAGTATATCGGAGTATTCGAGTTATTAATAGTAACGGGTAAGGGCTAAGACGGGGAATAGGCGGCGGTATACGAATAAAACTAGGCGTTAATATTATTATCTATAAATAATAACGACGGGGCTAGACTATAGGGTATTATCTATTTATATAATAATATAAAATATCGATCGGAGCCGATACGGAATAATAACCGAGGGGATAATAACGGATAGAGAATAAACTATAATATAAATAGGGGTTAACTTTTTAAAAATCGGACTAGGATAAAAATAATAAAAGTTCTTTATACTAGTACCTTTAAATAATATATAGTAATTTATAAGGGCCGGCGGCGCTAGGATTCGAGATATAATATTTATTAATAAATTATTAGTAACGGGTAAAGTAATAGAAGGGTTCCTATATAATAACGTAATATCGGTAACTTGGGAAACCCCGATTTTTACGTATTTTATACCGAAATTATATAAAATACTAGAAATGCGTATCTGCTCATGTCCCGTATTCTAAGTATATTATACACCGATATTACACCGATTTAGTAACTTTTTTTTTTGACTTTAACTTTTAAGAGTATCTAGACTAGGGCCTCTATATAGAAATATAAATATCTTACTAAATCTGTTTTTAGCCTAGATTCCGAATTTTTAATTAGATTTTTACTAGCGTTGCCCTATAGGGTTATAAAGTTATTTTTAGAATTAAGTTTAGCGCTCCCGCGTAGACTTTAACTCTAATTTAAAAATCTTGGCGCTAAGATTTACTAAAGTTATAAAATACGCATTTTACACCGATTAAATAGCGATTTTACAAAACTATTTTTCCGGACTTACCGATAAATCTTTTTAATTAATATAATATTTTAATAAGAGTAGACTATAACGGCGATTATATTTAGAATTTAAAATACCGTTAATATACTACTTATATTAATTATCTTCGGTAATTATAAATTCTCGGATAAACTAGATTTATCTAGGTAAAGAGTTATTAATTATTAATTATAATAAACTAACGTAGAAGACGGGGTAAATTTTTATTAAATATAGAAAATCTAGTTAAATTATAAGAGGATTATCGAAAACTTTAAAGACTCGGAAGGGGCCGATATTATAATCGTCGAGCTTAATTAAAAGATATATAATATTCAGATTCTTAATATTTAGTTATATTTAGTTATTTATTAAATATATTAAATATAGGCGTCTTCGTTAGTTAGCCGAGGACTTAAAAATAATTTAAACGATAAATATTTTATCGCGGAGATAATCGTTTAAGACTTTTATTTATATTACGAATTTATCGATAACGATTAAATAAATATATATTTAGGCGGTAAAATTTTAAAGTAAAAACTCGATAAATTTAAAATCGATATATAAATATTAATTATAATTAGTTAAAAAAGGCGAGGCTAGAGTATTAGAAGAATTAATATTATTATTAAAAAACTCCGCTCTAAAGAGTTATTTCACCTAATTATCCTATATATAATTGATATATATACGGAGATAGTATTTTATTATAATATTAAACCGCTCGGTTTAATTATCCGTCTAAGGATAATATTTAATAGATATATATTAATCGATTTTAAAACGCTTATATAAGACTTTCTAAAACTCCGATATAAATTAAAATTCTTGATTTAAAATAAAGATATCTAATAGCCTATAAAGTTTCTATATATTTTAATAAAAAGCGTTATAGGCTTCGTTTACTTCTATTAATATAATTAATATTAAATACTATATCTTAATTAAGCGGTCTACGAAAATTAGGATATACCGATAAATAATTCTTATAAAGATATAAAGCGTTAGGGGATTTATATAATTTATCGAGATATCTTTCTAATATCGTTATAAAGGCGGTAATAAACGTAGTTATCTTTAAATATATTAACGAGAAGGTTTAATTCTTCGGTATATATAATAATTCTTAACGAATTATTAAATAATAGTATAGACGTTAAGTTATTAATAGGCCCGATTAATTAATTCGTAATATTTAATACGACCTAGGTAATTACCCGCGATATTATTATAAATTAACTAAATTAGACGAAGGCGTAGTTTATTAAAATTTAAAATACATCTTTTTCCTCGGAAATAGAGAACTTTATTCTTATCTTCGTCTTTAGCGAGGGGAATTCCGCTATAATAATATATTCTAGAATATAGTATTTCTAGGACTTTAAAGGCGAATTAATTAGTTTAATTAATTATATTTTATAATTAATAAATTAAGGTATCGTATAAATCTTTATTGAAGTTAATAAGCTAGTCTCTATCTAGTTCGGGTTTATAAAATATAAGTAGGGTCTAGAATTCTAAATTAATATTTATATTAAAATTTATCGGGGTTATATAAATTAATACGAGGTATAATTAAAAAAACTAGATAAGAATCTCTAAATCTATTATTAATATAATTAGAGTAACTAGGACTAAGGCTAGAGTTATTATATTTAGCGATATATTATAAATATAATTCTTAAAGACTTCTAGGGCTAGGTTTTATTTTTTTAATATAATTTAGTACTAATATTAATATTTAGGATCTAATTTATCCCCCTTTTTAAAAAGGTCCTTTAATCGATATATTAATATATTAGATTTATTACTTTCTTTACTAGGCCGGTAGGTAATTTTATAATTAAAACGGGATAAAAACTCGCTCTATTTTATTTAACGACGAGATAATACCTTAGATAAAATAAAATATTTAAGAGTTTTATAATTAGATATTACCTCGATAAAGAGAATAGATCCCTCTAATTTAAAATATTATTCCTCGAATATACGGATAATTACTATAAACTCTTTATTATAGATTTTATAATTATATTTAATAAAGTTATACTTCTTTAAAAAGTAAATAATAAAACGAAGGATATTTTAATTATTATACTAGGATAAGACGCCCCTAGATATATAATTAAATATATTTATTTCTATTATAATTTTACGGTCGGGGTCGAAATAAATTAAAATAATATCGAAGGTAAAAACCTTCTTTAAAGTATTAAAAATTATTTAATATTAAATACTCTACTCGAAGACGGTATCTTTCTTAATTAAGGCTATAAATAATATAACGAGTTTATTAAATTTATAAATAAAGCGCCGATAAAAGTTAATAAACCCTAGGAAACTTTAAATATCCTTAATATTAATAAATTATAATTAATTTAAAATAATATTAATTTTCTTTAGATTTATTTTAATTCCTTTAATAATAATAATTAATCCTAGGTACGTAACTTCCTTAATATAAAAATCGTATTTAATAATATTTATTTAGAGTCCCGCCTCGCGGAGTTTCTAAAGAATATATTTAATATAGATTTTATACTCTTCCTCGATATCGCTATAAATTAGAATATCGTCGAGATAAATAATATAGGTTTCGTCGAAAAATTTATAAAAAATATTATTAATATAGTATTAGAATAAGGTAGGGTTATTATATAATTTAAATAATATAATAAAATATTTAAATAGGCCGAATCGGGTATAGAATATTATAAATTCTTTATCGCCCTCCTTAATACGGAGGCGATTAAAAATAAATATAATATTTAATTTAAAAAATACCTTAACCCGATTTAATCGATTTAAAATTTCTAAAATTAAGAGTAAAAAGTATTTATTTTTTATAATAATAATATTCAGCCCTCGGTAATTAATATAGAAATATAGGCCTCCGCTAGGTTTCTTTATAAATAAAATAAAAAACGCGGTATAAAAACGATTAACCCGAATAAAATCTTTATTAAAATTTTTATCTAGGTAACGGCGGAGTTCTAGGATTTTATTATAATTTATATTATATAAATTAAATAACGGAGGTTATAGCCCTTCTTTAAATTTAATAGTATAATTATATAATTATTATAAAAGTAGCGTATTAATATCTTTTCTTAAAAAGATATTTAAAAATTTATAATACCGCGTAGGTAAAATCGTGGTTAGGTTAATTTTTTTATTATTTTAATAAATTTAAAACTTTTTTTAAATAATAATAAAGGCGAGGTAAAGCTCCTTATTTATTTTAAATATAATTTAATTCTAGGCTTAATCGTAAATATTTAATTTAAGATTTTAATTAAAGTAGAGTTTAATTTCTTAATATTTAAATTCTTAACGAGGCTAGGTATTTAAGGTCGAGATTTCTTTTAAAATACTTAAAAATCGATCGATTTCTATAAATAATAAATTAAATATAATTTACTCGTTAGGCCTAACGAGCCGGGTAAATAATCGAGATCTTATTTTATATATATTAAAAGTAGTTAGGTATTAGGTTCGTTATTCTTAATATTAGAATTTAAAACGAAACGAGGCTAGATTATAATATTTAATCTTAAGCGTTTTTCCTTATTTAATAATAGTAATAATACGATTATACTCGTTATTATAACTAGTTCCTATAGGAATAAATAACTAGGATTAAAGCGGGGAAAATTCCTTTTAAATTTAAATTTATTATTAATAAACCTAGAACTAGGGTAACTTCTTTTAAATTTTAAATTATTTTATATAAATATTAAATTAAGCTAGGGATTAGGTTTATTTTTAATAAATTTAGGACTAGGTTAACTTTTCTTAAATCGAGGCTTACTTTTTATAAATTTAGGATTAAATATACTATTAATAAGTTTAAAATTAAAGTAACTTCTCTTAAATCGGAATTAATTATTTAATAATAACGTTATCGTCTATAAATAATAACGGCTCTTTATATACTAGCGATTTCTTTTAAATCGGGGCTTACTCTACGCGGGTATTAAATAAAATTAAAAATTAGAATTCTTAGGTCTAGAAACTTTTTTAGGGTATAAAAAAGAGTTTATTTTCCACGAAGACTTTTATAGAACTAAGAGTATAGTTTCTTAAATAAAAATATAAAATAAAGGTTAAGGAATTATCTCAAAAATCGGTAGTAACTTTATAATAATAGAGATATAATAGGCCGATTACGACGGGGTATTAATTAAATTTAATAATAATAAAAAATTATTTATTCCTAATAATTATAGATATTTAAAATCGCTTCTATAATATAAATAATATATTTTATAACGGTAGGTACGTTATTAAAGAGTTAGATAATATAAAGATAATAAAGAAAACGAAGGGGTAGATATTAAATATATATAAAATTATAATCGATAAAAAAGTAACCGAATATATTAATATTAATTTTAATTTAAATTCAAATTCGGGACTAACTATTCCGTAATTAATAAAAAATAATTATATATTTATTATAAAAAGTAGGGTCGGTCTTAAAAAGCTATATAATAAATTTAGACAAAAATTTAATTAATAATAAAAATAAATTAAACGATATAGCCGATAAATAAAAAAGTATATATAGGGTTCTAGGTATCTATAATCTTAATATACGACTTTATACCGGGATTATTCTTTTCCCGCGTTTAAAATAACTCCTCCTATAACGCTTTTATCGTCGTCGACGATAATTATAATACTAGATCGGAGGCTAATTAATTTAATTAAATAAACTCTTATATTATATCTACGCTACGGAATAGGGAAGGGAATTTTGACTTTTTCGAAAATCGAGGAAGGGAATTCAAAAAATTAGGACAAATATTAATATAAAAAAAATTCCCTTCCCTAAAGAAGGGAAGGGAATAGAGTTAAAAAGACCGATTCCCTTCTCTATTCCGCAGTGTAATTATATCTAAACGATTTATAATAGAAATAAAGCCTCTACTTCTTATAAATAACTTTAATAACCGGGGTTCTCGTTAATTTACTTTTAATAATAATTTAAATAGAATCGAGGTTTATTAACTCCTTAAATAAAAAGATTAGAGCTACGGTAATAGGGATAAAAATACTCGTTATAATAAAGCGGGTTATAAGGGTAGAAGTTAATAAATATATAATAAACCTCCTTAAAATTTATCTTAATCTAGTAGGAGTAATACTCCAACGAGGTAAATAATATTTAATCTACTAGAATTCTTAGTCGATTTCGGAGTATATACGGATATATTTATCGAAGGTATATAATCGTTAATTATTAATTTTCCTCTAAAAGATAAAGGTCTATTAAGTAATATAATTAATATTATATTTTATAATATTAATTAAAGATTCGTTCTTTATTCGAGAATATTCTTTCTTTTAAATAACGAGGTTAAAGTATTTATTAAAAGATATAAAGTCTTATTTAAATTCCCGGATATAATTCCGAGTATCCTTTTATTTAAACGGGTTATTATATACTTCCCGTAGTTTCTTTCATTAATCGGTAGAATTAATTAAAGTATAAAGACCCTCTTTTTAATAATAATTTATTAAATTAGAGATCTTTTTACCGATAACTAATTTAAGTTTTATATAAATAATTTTATTACTATTAATAGAGTAGCGGTTATAATTAATATATATTTACTATATTAATATTTACTCTTAAATATTTAATTTATTTTAGTCCTCTTTATATTCCGAGATATCTAGGAGCTTTTCGGATTTAAGAAGTATTCGAGATTATAAAGAAATAAATTAAGTATTTAAAGAGGAAAATAAACGTAGGCCTATAATAATAATATTACTAAAGATATTCTTATCGAATATTTAAGGCGAGGGTTAAAGTATAGTTTAAATTATAATAAATACGACCTAGGCCATTACCTAAACGATAGTATAAACTAGGGATTATATATCTAGCGTAGGAGGAGGAGGAGGAGGAGGCGTAAATAAAGATAAAGTATCGAATAAGAAATTACTCTCGACCTAAATATATAGGTAATCGAAGGTATTTAGGAAATTAATAAAGTTATTCTAAACTTCGGCGAGGAATTATTATACGCGGTCTTCGGGGTTAAGGGGTTAATTCTTTATAATAATTATTTTAATATTAAGAAGTACTAGCTAGATAATTAATCTTTTATAATATTAAAAGACGGGATTAATATCTAGAGGTTTATTAAATTAATAGTTAGGTTTATAAAATTATAGCCTAGTTATAATATAGGAATAAGTTAAAATAAAAGATAAAGAACGAAAATTAGGGTAGGGCTAGCTACTATCTAAATAAGAATTAATATATAGAGTATTTATTTATTTCCTATCCCGACTATATTAGAATAAAAATAGGGAAATTAATTTAAATCTAAATTAAATCTAAAATAAATTAGGCTAGGTTAAAGTAAGTAAGACTATACTATAATATCCTCGCGTATTTATTATAGTTATTATAGTATCTCTAAATATTATTAATATACGTCTAGTATATATTATTTAAAAAATAACTTTATAATACCTAGTATACTCTTGTTAAAATAGAATTTAATAAGAGTTTTAAAGTTACCTCGAAGTCTATTTAAGAGATCTCTCTACGAGTATTCTATAAAAATATATTTAAGAAACTCGCTTAGAGAGTATTTTATTAAATTCTATATTAATTTAACTAACGTAATTCTCTAAATTAATACTATTAAAGTAATTTTATTTTAATAATAATAAATTCTTTTTAAATATTCTAATATTAGTAAATCCGTAAAAATAATTCTATTTAATTATTATTTAATTAGTATATAATACGTATTCTATAGTCTTAGTAAATTTTAATATTAAGATTTTAAAATTAGAGTTAAAATCTATACGAGAGAGTTAAATTTAATCCTAAAAATAACTTTATAATTTAATAAAATAATATTAATAAAAATTTAGTTAAATATTCGGAATTTAAACTAAAAACGAATTTAATTAAATATCTATATTCCTATATAAAGACCCTAGTCTAGATACTATTAAAAGTTAATATTTAAAGAAAAGTTATAGAATCGATATAGAGTCGCTATTTAATCGATATATAATACGTTTAGAATACGGGATATAAATAAATACGTATTTCTAGTATTTTATATATCTTCGATATAAAATACGTAGAAATCGGGGTTTACTAAATTATCGATAAATATTTTAAATACTTTATTAAATTTATAATTCGGAATTTATAATTTAAATTACTATATTATAATTATATCTCGTAAAATTATTAAAATTTCAAGAAATATAATTAATTATCATTTTTATTTCATTTTCAAATTTTAAATAACTAGAATTTATAATTTTTTATAATTAATAGAATTTTATTTACTTTATTTTTATTATATTTTTATTTTTTAAATAATTAGGATTTGTAATAATTAAAATATATAAAGTCTCGTTAATTTTATACGATATCTTAGTTCAAATCTATAAATTCGAAGTTTCTATTAACTTATACTAAATCTTTAAAAAAAATAGTACGAAATTAACGAAGTCCTATATCTCTAAAATATTATTAATATTAATTATTCAAAAACTTAGAATATATTAGAGTTTTGATTATATAGTAACTCTTAAAATTTTAATAACTCTATAATAAGCGGTTGTAACGTAGTAGTCTAAATTATAATTTTCGGATTTTGTATTTACTAGGGTATCCCAAATACCGAAAAATAAAAAAACGGTCTATCGTTGTTGGAATAGGGGTATCTTATCTTAGTGCCTCGCAAGCTAACATTGCCACTTCTTAGCCGACAATCCTAACCTCCTCAACTTCTCAGTACCCTGGAGCGCAACAGCAGCAATCTCCTGGTATATCCGTAGGCTTGAAGAGCCGCAAGTCTACCCAAACTAGATTTTCTATCAGTCGCGGGGAAAAAGAGATCTCCGAAAGACACGCCGGCAGCTTGGGGCTCAAGCCCACCGATCCCGTCACTGGACGTCGTCCCCAGGATCAACACACGTTGGATCGATTTAAATCTCTTGCATTTCTATGATCTCGACTCCTGTGGACCTTGACCAGAGCCGCGGCTAGTATCCCTGAATATCTTCAGCATGACACGCCCATCTACCCCTCCGATATTGTCTGAGCTTCGCAGTGCCTCTTCTCCCGCCAGTCAAGTCGCTGCGTTACGAGCACTCAAGAATGAGGTCATTGGACATGAACAAAAGAAGGAGATGTGGATTGGTCTAGGGGTGTTGGCGCCTATAACGCGGATCTTAAACACACATAGGGGAAGCGGAAAGAAGAGACATCGGGACGTCAACGGCAGTACGAACAAGTCGAAGCAGAGAGGCGGCAGAAGCGACGAGGAAGAAGCTCGACTTCAAGCAGTAATCATCGTCGGGAGTCTTGCACATGGTTAGTAGAATCTCGAAAGCTGTCCGTTATTGATTCATGGCAGTCTCTCTGATTACTGGTGTTGTTGATAGGTGGTCCAGCCTACGTCTCGCCAATTCATGCTGGTCTAGTCATATCGCCTCTACTGGCTCTACTCTCTCCCACCGAGTCTTCGCCGCAACTAATCCTTGCTGCTTTGAGGGCCCTCAACGCTGTGGCGGACTCCCTCTTCCTATCTTCCCCCAATCACAACACGAGTGACGATGGCCTGTTCAGCTTGCTCTATACGGAGCATCATCTCTCAACCATCACGGACCTCCTACTGCAGACGTCGCCCTCTTTAGCGACCCAACAACAAGTCGCTTTAACAGCGACCTTGATTAGTAGAACCTACTCGGACGAGCGCCATGGAGCAATGTTGGCGCAGGCTGGTGTTTTGGAGGCTTTGGCAATGAGGCTGGCGTCCTTCGTTGTGGCTACAGGATGCTCTTTTGACGCCATTAATGGACGAGGACAAGGTGACGACATAGCTCCAGCATCCTCAAGGTCAAGGATGACGCCAATACTACAGGCTATTGCTGCGATCATCTTGCACTCAGAAGCAAGAAGTTTTCAATTTCTGTCCGCGCCAGCCTTTGCTTCAGTTTTTCCAAAGCCAGACACGGAGAGGAAGTTCAACGCTTGGGGCTCTAATGCGTCGAACGATTTTGCCACTCGCCAGAACCCATCTAATTTAATAGAGAACCTCATACCCCCTCTGCCAAATTTTCACTCTCGAAGCTCGTTAGCGCCACCGTTAAACTTTCCTCCTCTCGGAACCCACAGTGCTTCCAGCAAGCAATCGCAAGTGTCCCGAAGTTTCAGCTCGGCGGTAGAAACCATCCAGAGCCAAGGACTCACATTTACAGGAGAAGAAGACGAAAGCCCTTTGATTGTGTGGCTGGTGCACATCGCAAGAGCTGAAAACGAAGTTACAGGCCTGATGGCCGCTTGGGTTCTCGCAATCTTACATCAGCATAGGCTGACCAAGCGTGGGAGGGATACCATGTTCGCCATCTTAATAGTGCCATTGCTTGTTCGTATGCTGGATAAAGACCTAAATATCTCCGCCGACTCTTTGAATTCCTACGAGCTCAACGCTACTACGACATTAGAGCGCTTTATCAAGGAGCGCGCTCCTGTAGTTCTCGCCAAGCTGGCGCAGAATAGGCTGGAAGTACAGAGGGCGGCCGCAGATGCCGGGGCTATAAAGAAACTATCACAGCTCCTGAAGGAATCTTACGATGAGATGCCTGCGGACCTATCCCCGTCATCACTGTGGACGCCTGAAGCCTCAGATCCTACAGAGATGGAGACCCGGGAAGAGTCGTCGAAACTTGGGCCGACTGGCGTCTCAGCAACAGCTTACCATATTTTACAATTAAGAGAAACGGTGCTTCTCGCGCTAGCTGCAATTGCTTCCGAGAAAGACGAGTATAGAAAAGCGTTTATAGACAATGGGGTCATACCATTTGTAATCAGGACTATGAAACCTGATGAGGCTAATGTGTCCACGGGCTCTCAGAATGAGTCGCAGGGAGACGTATCATCTAGAGATCGAAAAGCATTTCCAGGTAATGGCAGAGAAGCTATTATCGCTGCTTGTGGAGCCGTGAAAGCGTTGTCCAGATCTGTCGGTACGCTGAGGACAAGTCTCATGGATGCTGGTCTCGCTGCTCCACTGTTCGTTCTCTTGAAATGTCAAGACATAGAGTTACAAATTCAAGCGACCGCGGTCGTCGTCAACCTTGTCCTTTCGTTCAGTCCAATGCGGGAGGTGGGTGTCCCAACGATGTCTATATCCGTCCCCTATACTGAAATGAATACAGGCGATCATTGGAGCTGGTATCTTGAAAGTACTCTGCGAGCATGCGCGTTCGATGAACGCAAATCTGAGACTAAACTCGGTATGGGCTCTCAAACATCTCGTTTTCGAAGCATCAAGCGATATCAAGAGGACCGTCCTCGATGAGCTCGGCCCTGGTTGGCTAAACCAAATTGTAAACAACGATGTAGATGGACTATACGCGACATCAACCAGGATTGGAGACCGGGAAGACGGAATTTCTACTCCTAACATGATGAGCACTCCCAATGCCGCGGGAGAGCAGGTCGATCTCTTGAATGCCGTCCCAGAGGACTCTCGAGTATTAGAGAACTCTCGAGAATCTAGCCAAGATGTCGAGGAGGACGGAGAGGAGGACCTTCGGATGGCCGACAGCATTGGTGCTCTAAGTAGAACAGAGACTGACCGCAAACAGCTTGCCTTATGTTCCAATCAGGGCAATGGTCGCGGCCTGTTCTCGGACAGTACAAGCAGGACAGATCGCCGTCCATCCACTCAGGCTCTCACAGACGGACCTGCAATACAACAGCAAGGCTTGGACCTCATTCGCAATCTCATGAGCGGCGCTGGGGCTGCTGACATGATCGATCTTGTCTTTAGAGAACTTGGCCAAGACAAACTATTTGAGATGTTGGCTGCGAAGCTGAGACCTAGAGTGTACAATGCCTTCAATCGCGAACGAAGGTCTTCAGAGAATGGAGTCAGGCAGGTGCAACCGCAGACCGACATCATCATCTCCGTGTGTTACCTTGTCGTTCACATTGCGGCCGGCCGACCTGGTCAGCGCCAATTACTCGTCTCACAGACTGAACTCTTGAAACTCATGGTCCCCCTTTTCAGCCACCCCAACCGTGAGGTCCGTGGCTGCTGTGCGTGGTTTGTTATCAACCTCACGTGGGTAGACGACCAATCGGATAGCTTGAATTGTAGGGAGCGAGCAAAGATGCTAAGGAATCTTGGTATCTACGAGAAACTTGAGTCTATGGAGAAGGACAATGAATTAGACGTTAGGGAGAGGTCGAAGACGGCGAGACATCAGATATCGACGTTGTTGCAGCGGATTTAGGGGCCGAATGGCGACGAGTTCATCTTGTACTTCGAACGAACCTCCTATTGCAAGCGGTATCCTTCTTTGGACGTGATCACGAGACTTCACAATGCATTGCCAAGGCAATAACCATCTATATACTTACGTATTTTAATGCCTCTATGGCAATCCACATAAATTCACCTGAACGACTAACGAGAGCATACCGTGTATTAACGAGATCGCAATCTATCATCCTAGTTTTGATCTTTCTGATCTGCGAATCAAATTGGCTCAAGTTCATGGGTTTCAGTCTTTCTTCAAGTAAAGACCCTCACTTGCGTTCTCCCCCGGAAATCGGGCCCATTGCGCGCTCCCTTCCTGTGTGTTGATAAGAAGCGGATGTGGATGTGACAATGACGTCGTGTCTTGAACGCACTTTCCTCGGATCCTTAATTTCATCCCATCTGAAGAACTCAAGGTATATGTTTTGAACCCGGCTTATCCTGATTTATATACACCGAAATGAAGATCGACTCTGCAGTAATCCGCGCTCTCTCCCTCGAACCCGCCAAAACAGCAATGAAATCCCACGGCGGAAGCGGCTTCACTTCCACAGCTAAGATATCCACAACCCTGAAAGATGGGACAGAAAAGCATTTTTTCATGAAGAGTAATCGAGGCGAAGACGCAGAGGTCATGTTCAAGGGCGAGCATGCCTCGCTAAATGCTATACATGATGCCGTGCCTTCACTTTGCCCGGCGAGTTTTGCAGAAGGAGTCTTAGAGGATGAGTCAGGCGCGTTTCTAGTGACAGACTTCTTGGACATGAGTGGACGGTCCTCAGAAGGTTCCTCAGGAAAGGGATCTGGGATGTCACTTGCAGAGAAATTGGCAAAATTGCATACTACTCCTGCACCAATTCCAGAAGGGTTTCCAAAGCCAGTATTCGGCTTCGATTGCGCGACCTGCTGCGGAGATACTGAGCAGCCGAATGACTACTCTGAGAGCTGGGCAGACTTCTATGCCAAGAATAGACTCCTTGCCATCTTGAAGAAGAGCGAGCGTACGAATGGGAAAGATGCAAGTTTGCGGAGTTTGGTCGAGAAGACTGTGACGGAGACTGTACCGAGATTGATTGGTGATGGTCACCTGAACAATGGAAAAGGCGTGACCCCTGTAGTCGTTCATGGTGATCTCTGGAGCGGGAACAACGGACGGGGCGTCATTGGAGGCCATGGCGCTGTTGAAGATGTTGTATTTGACCCGTCGGCGTGCTATGCACATAACGAGTATGAGTTGGGGATTATGCAGATGTTTGGTGGCTTTGGGGGGAGTTTCATGAGAGAGTATCATCAATTATGTCCGAAGACGGAGCCAGTGGACGAATACGGGGACCGGATCAGGTTGTATGAACTGTAAGTTTCTCTTGGATGAGGCCTGCCTTGGTAGAGCTGAACAATTCAGGTATCACCATTTGAATCACCACGCGATTTTCGGAGGAGGCTATAAGGGTGGGGCTTTATCGATTATGAGAGACTTGCACCGTAAGTATAGTAGGAAAAGCGAGATCTAAGTATCACTTTTTCAAAGCACCATCATAATATATGTATAGCAGAGAGGCAACGTAATTAGCGACTGAAGATGATGAACGACGCCTTTCAAAGAAACGAACGGCGGTAGTAGGCTGCAACACATGTTCGTAGGTCTAACTAATTTTGAACTCTATACTTAGCATGAGCCTGCGAGTCTCTGAAGGATATGATTTTGCATGGAAATGACAATAAGACGTTCCACAAGGACGCCCAAGTCCACTAGAGCCTCATGGTCGATCGCGCAAACAGAATCGCTTTGAACCAGGAACTGAAAAGCCGTGTATGAATGGGAAAGCTGAAAGGGTGGCATCACGTAAGCTGTCGGACGAGGTTATCACATTTTCTGGTACAGTACAGAGCAGGAAGCTAATGTAAGTATTGTTATTATATACAATATAGAAAGCTGTACTTAGGGGAAGACTCCCTGACGCCTCATTTATATATATTAATAAGGCGTTTACTAAATACCGCTCCGAATATAATTATATCTAGAGTTATTCTTATCCTTAATAACCTCTAATCAAATAGTGTATCAGAGCGCATCGACTTAGTTTTACTCGAAAGAGTATATACTCTACTAGTTAAAAACTAGCTCGATAATAAACTTATCCTAGAACTTATTAATATAGCGAACTAACTCCGAAACTACTCTTTTATAATTATAATAAATATTATACTTTATTAAACCTCTATTAAAATATACTCTAAGATATAATATTTATATAATATCGATTAAATAAATATTTATTTACTAGGAATATAATATTATAGAAAAGAATTAATATAGATTTATTAATAATAATAATAATAATAACTTCTATTATATATTAATATTTATAAATAAAATACTTCGCTTTATTTTAATATAATAAATCGAAAAATATATTATTATATTTATAAAAATATAGAGTAGACTCCGAGCGCTTTGAATATTTATAAATAATATCGGTAAAGCGGGAGTTTATATAAAAAGAGTCGAGGTATTATATATATATTTTATAAACTTTAAGCGGAAAAATAATAAAAAAATAATAAAAGTATAAAAAATAGTAACTTCGAATTTAAAATCTCAGATTAGTAATTTTTTACTAGCGTCGAGTAACTCGCTAAAACTATATAGTATATTATATTTATATTAATTTTTTTTAGATTTTAAATTATATTAATTTATAAAAATTATATATATTTAATACTCTCTAAATTAGCGCGGTATTATGAATTATATAATTTACTATCTTATTATATATATTTAATTATATATTAATATTATTTAAACTATTTTATTATTACGAAATATTAAATCTTATATTTAATTAAAACTAGCGCGCTCTTAGTACTAACTATATAAAAATTTATAACTTTATAAATTAAAAGGAATTAATTTATTATTAATAAATTAAATTATATTTATTTATTTATAATCTAAATATTAACTATATAGTCTTTCTTTAATAATATAATAATAACGATAGAATAATCTTATTATCTAGTCGTTTTTATTTATATATTAATATTCTAAATTAAGAGATTTTAATAGACTCTAAGTTATTACTTCTATTTATTTTAATATTAAAGTTTTAAATTAAGAGAGTTTAATAAACCCTAAATTATTATTTCTATATTTTTATTATTAATAGCGACGATTATATACCCTAAGTTATTTAATTATTTATATTTATTTAGTTATTTATATATACCCTAATAGATTAAGTCTAAACTAGTATTATTATCTAATTTATCTATTGAGAATAAATTTGATTTTTTTAAACTAAACCCGATCTAGTAAATACTACGCTAAAATAGTTCTAATTATAAAGACGTTATTATTCGATTTAATTCTAGTTAACTAGGATCGTGTTAAGATTTTATTCTATATTATTTTAATTCTTAATACGCTAATTTTCTTTCGGTATATATATTTACTTCTTTAATTACTTAACTCGGTAATACTCTCGAATATATAATTACGTTATCCTATAATATTACTATCGCCGTTAGCGAGAATACTGAGTTTTTTCGTTTTTTTTAAATATATTATTATAGTATACTAAACCTTATATTTAATTAAGACTAGCGCGTTCTTTATATTAATTATATAATAATTTATACCTCTATAAATTTAAAGATATTAATTTATTATTAATAAACTTAATTTTATTAATTTTATTTATAGTTTAAACCTTAATTATATAATCTTTCTTTATTATTTTTTCCGATTTATTCGAAATTATTCGAAATTATTCGAAGTATTTAATACGTATTTAGTAATTTTAAATAAGAGTAGATATTAAATTAATCTCTAGAGTTAATATTTAAATTTAATAAATCTACGCGTCTTTTCTATCTTTTTCGATAAAATATTAGAATAAATCTCAATTAACGAGCTCTCGATATATTATAAGAATTTTAGAATTCTCGTAGATATCTCTAAATTTAAATATATATAATTATTTTATACTCGTAGTTATAGTTTTTAATTATAGTTTTATATATAATAATAATCTCTATTTATAATTATAATTATATTCTATTTACGATTAAAAATCTTATTATAAATTTATTATTATTATATTTTTATATTTATAATTATTATACTCCTAGAACGTCGTTATATATAAAATATTCTATTATTTAAATATTACTCTCGTAAGATTTTCGCTTGAATTAATTAAATCTAGGAATTAAAAGTTACTAGCGTTAAAGATAATTACGGGGAGTCGCTACCGTCGATAGAGATAATTATAAAATATTATATATATACGTATATATTATAGAATAGAGAAGAGAAGAAAAGAGAATAATCTCTAGTCTCTTCCTCGAAATAAGAAAGAGAAGAGAATATTAAGAGGAAATAAAAAAGAAAAGAGATTATTTATTATTTATTATTCTTTATTTAAATTTTAAATAATATATATATATCTAGGTTATTAATTAGTATCTCTATATATAGTCTATATATACGTATATATAAAATATTTAATAGTATAATAGTTAATATATTAAGGAAAACTCTCTCGCCGATAAATCGAAAACTAATTTTAATAATCTAGAGTTTTAAAATAAATTACTTTAGGTAATTAAAATAGGTTTAAAATACTTGAATAATTTTAAATATACGTCGAGCGCCTACGAAATACCCTTCGAGCGATTTAGTATTTAATTAATACTCGACGAGCGCCCGAGGTTATTACTCTCTATAAATATATTTTATACCCGTAACTTTAAAGACCTTATTTTAAGAAAATCACGTAATTTATTATTTAAAATTTTAATATCCTGTAATCGTCTATATCGACGGTAGCGACCCCCTAAAATTACTTTTAACGCTAGTAAGTTCTGATCCCCGGAATCGATTGATTCAGGCGAAATTCTCGCGGGGTTAACGCCTAGGCCATGCGTTAGGGTATACGACAGCGGTAATTATAGGGGTGCGACAGCGACTATTATTATAGTGCGACAACGAAAGGGCCAAGGCCATGAGTAGGGGTCATGACTATGAATGGAATTGGGTCATGGCCATGAACAGGGGCCATGGACGGGGGTCAAAGTTAGTGGCGCACCACTAATTTAGGGCCCGTTAGTGGCCGTTTTAGGTTTACTCGGTGTGCGCCTAAGTGGCCCTAGGCCCCTTGGCTGCACGCCTCGGTAGATAAATATTACGTTTAAGACTCTCGAGGCGCCCGTAAAGCGCCCTAAATCACGACGAGCCACTTTTCGTTTTACGGACGATAGAGGTATAAATAAATAATATATATAATATAAAAATATAAGAAACTAATAAAGAGAAAATAATATATCTATTATTATTAAATATAATAAAAATATTCGATTATTATAAAAAAAGAGATATTTTAAATTATATTATTAACTAAATAATAAATTTATTAATAAATAGAATTATATTTATAATATTAAAAGAGAGAATTATTATTATTAGAAAAAACTACTAATAATAAATATTTCATAAAGATCGTTAAATATATTAATATTTTTTCTATTCTTTAATATATTTTTAATCGAGGTATAAATTAAAATAAATTTGAACTAGAGGATTTATAAAGAATATTATTTATTTATTTATAATAAAATATCGAGGGAATTTATACTAATCTATAATAAATTTACGATTTTTAATTAAAATCTATAATTATTAATAGAGTATCGTATACTCTCTAGAAATATAAACTAATTTATATATCTCGAATATTCACGAGGTTTAATATAAAGATAGTAATAAATTTCGAGAATATAATTATCGAGTTAGAAATAAACCTTCGAGGATTATAATTATATATCGACTCGAACTATTACGAAAATAGAGTTTACGATCTTATTTATATATTAAAAGAGTATACGATCTCGTAAAAATAAAAGATCGATTTAAATCAATACTATATTTATAAAACTAATTCAAAATAAAAATTATATTTAATTTAATCCAAGAAGAGAGTAGTTAATTAAAACTAAATTATAAAATATCTCGTTAAATTAATATGAAGCGCTATGTTTATAAAGTATAATATAGTATATTTATATTATAATAAAATTAATATTAATATTCGTAGCCTCTATATAATATTAATTTAAAAGAATAATAGAAATTATAAAGAGATATATAAAGAACCTCGTAGTTATTTAAAATAATTATTTAACGATAGTCCTAGAAGTATTCAAAATTATTTCAATTTTAATATTTAAAGTCGAAATAGAAGTAATAATAATTTAACTCTAGCTAGACCGTCTAGTATTTAGATATTAAATAAAGCGAGGAACCTATATAATAATATATATAAGAAATAAGTATATTAAGTATAAATATTAATATAAGAGAATTAGACGACGACGAGCGCTCTTAATATTAATTAAAAAAAAGAAAGTTTAGATACTCCGAATTTTAAAGTTTAAAAAGTACTATATAAAAAAAATTATTATAAAAAAAAGAAAAGTTAGACGAACCTACCCGATCGAGGATATTAAAATATATTAAAATATAAAGATTAATAAATAAGAAACTAAGAATTAAATCCGTTAATAAATAACTAGATTATTAAATTAATTAAAAAATTATATTATCTACGAATATTATAACTCTAGCCTAAAAGGAGGATTTATTCGAGAATGATTTTTATTATTATATTTAATAAATTAAAGATGACCGAGAATTTAATAATAATATTTTTTAATATAATAAAGATAATTTAACGAGTTCCTTTATAAAATAAAAGTATTCGCGGTTTATATTACTAGTTATTAGTATAAATAAAAATAATAAATTATAAAATATATATTATTAATATCTATATTTAGTTAGGAGTAAAGCGGAGTTTAGTTAAGAAATAAATATATAAAACTTTGAGAAGATATTTAAATATAAATCCAAAATATATATATAACTATATAATAGATAATAAAGATAGAATAGGAAATTAAATAGAAAATGAGCGAATCGCCGAATATAAGCGAACGAGCGAGTATAGTTAAAGTTACTCCTAATATAGAACGTAGTCTTAATATGTATAACTCGCGAAATAATAAACTAGATTAAAAAAAGGGAAGTAGTAGAGATAAAGTTTAAGATACTAAAGTAAAGAGTAAATATATATTATTAATATACTTTAACGCGATAAAGACGCTTTAATAAATAAATAAAACTAATAAATAAATAAGAAATATAGAGAGAGTATAAAAATATTAGAAGAATTAATAATAATTATAATAAAAGTCATGAAGAATATAAATTTAAAAAGATATATTAAATAATATACCGCGAATTATAATTAACGTAGATCGCGCTAGGAATAATTATTAATTATATATAAGAATTAGTAGAAGAGTATAGGTTTTAGGAAATTTAAATAAAATTATTAAAATAAAATATTAAAAAACTCGGAGTAAAAAGTATAATTATATCGTTAATAGTTAGTTAAATTAGTATTACTCGTAGAAATACATTGAGTTTAATAAAATATTCGGCCGAAATAAATTATTCTCTCTCTATAATAACGATTAACACGAGAATAAAGTAACTAATAATGAAAATTAATAATATTATAGTTATAGAATAACTCGGAAATATAATTAACTCTTAATTAATTAGAATATTCTAGAATAAAGTTTAATTAATAATAGAATCGATTATCGGAACTAGATAAATAATAAGAAGAAATATTATCTTTTATATAATAATAATAAAAATAAGATAAGAATTAAAGAAAGTAATTAAATAAATAAAAATATTAATCTTTTAACGAGAGTATTAAGGTAGATATATATTATAACGATATATAATATAAAAAAAGAAGTCGTCGATATAAATAACTAAGAGGCGGCGATAAAAATACTAAAAAAAATTATAAATTATATCTAGACTTAGATATAATAAATATTAAATAATTAAAATCTATTTTTAAACCGGACGAATAAAGTTAAGAGAAGAAATATTCGATACTCTTTCTTAAGATCCTAGACTCGGATATAACGAATAAATTAACAATAAATAATTTCTTAGAAAGCGAATAACTATTATTATATAAGAGATAAGAGAAAACTAACGACCTAAAATAATACTTTAATTACTAGAAATATAACTATATAACTCCGATATATAAGAATCTACCTAGATATAATATATATACGAAATTATATTAATCGAAAAACTATAGAGTTAGGAAATCGAATAAAAGGCTATATATAGTTTATTTTAGATATTATAAATCTTAAAGTAAAGAGTATATAATCCGATAAAAGAAGATATACCGAATTAAATAAAAATTAGAGAATAAATTGAAATAATTTATTATATTATTAAAGATAAAACTTTAGGGCTTCTATATATAATTAATAAATAATAAATTTATATTAATACTAACTAGAGATACGAGGAAGAGAAAGATATTTATATATATAACGAATAAATTCTAGGAAAACACTACCGCTACTAGGAAAATAAGTAAACTAAAGTAAATTAATAAACTAATTACTCCGGGCTAAATAATAATTTAAATCTTAAATGATTTCTTAATAACGCTATTCGACTAGTTAGATATTAACTAGATTTAATATTAAAAAGTGACTAGGAGTTAAAGGAAAAATTTACGAATATAATATTAATACAAGATATATAATTATACCCGTTTTAAAATTATATAATATAATATTAAAAAGGAATCGAAGTTAATAATAATACTACTTTAAGATAAATAAATTAAAGATATCGATATTCTAGTTATTTAAGAATTTAGATAGAATCCGGCGATTTAAATATTATATAATAATAATATTAATTATCTCTACTTAATATACGAAGAAAGTATTACGAGGTAGACTTTAGTATAAATATTATTAAATTAAGCCTCGGTACTTCTATAATAGGATTAGTATCTTAGTCTAATTCTAGTACATTAGGCCCGTAACTCTATAGAATAATCAATATCTTTAATACTATTAATATTTTTACTATTAAAGTAACTATACTTTAATAGAAGATTTAGAAATATATATATACTTCTATATAAATAAAAGAATCGATATAGATAATTAGAGACTAGTTTATTATAAAAGTAATTTATATTTAATGAAAATTATATTAAAGAAATAAGGAATAGAATAAAACCCGAGATAGATTATTTTAATATAAAGAATACTAGCGAAGAGGGCCCTTAGTAGAAAAAGATTTAAATTTATAATATATATAACGCTTTACCGGTATAATATACCTCGATTAATAATCTATCGATATTATTATAATTAAAGGAAGTATCAGCGGGAAAATCGAATATATTCTTTTAAGGAACTTTAATCTCTATTACCCTAATTATAATTATACTAGAAAATATAATTATTATAATATAATAAACTAGTTTCTAGAAAAGACGAAGACGAAAGGAATAAAAGTAAATTTTTTAAAACAATTAATTATATAAAGAGCTCGAGGATATAAGAGTATTATTAATTTATTATTCTTTATAAAAGAAATTTACTTAATTATAAATAACTCTATTATCTAAAAAGACTTATATTATAATTATAATTATAGATTAATAATAATAGAATTATAGTAATTATAAAAGAAAGTAATATTATATATATACCGCGCTTAGAAAAAGATCGAAAAGAAAACTACCCGAGAAAAAGTTAAAAGAGTATAGAAATCTTATATTAAACTCTAGGAAAACTAGAATTTAAAAGTAGAAATAATATTAACCGATACTTAAATAAGATAATAAAAAGTTTCTAATAAATTATTAATATTATAGTTTTATAAACTCGCTTATATTAAGATATTAGATTTTATTAGAATTATTATGATATTAAAGTATATTAAGAACTAGGGAATATTTAAAGAAATACGAGTAAAATTATAATATATAAATAGAAAAAACTCTAAACGTAACGAATAATAAAAGGATACGCGTAATTTAGAAAATAAAAATATTCTCGTAAAAAGAGAATATTTATATCAGGCCTCGTTAAAACTATAGAGGGTATAAAAGTTTATTAAATAAAAAAAATAAAAACCGGGTATTTTAAAGAGTTTTTTTAATTCCTAATAATTAGAGTTAAAATAGGAGGAAAGATTCGAAACTTCGAAAATAAAATAAAAATCTTATAAAGAATCTTATTTCCTTCTTAATTAATAATAAAATCTAATTTAATTAAAGAGACGAGGTACCCGGAGCCTCTAAAAATAAACGAGGCAATATTTATTAAAAAGATATATATTATAATATAATACTTAACCGTAGATAAAGAGCTAGGTATTACTAGAATTCCGAATTAATTCCTATAAACTATAATAAAATCCGAAGTTATAAAATTTATTATTTATTTATTTTAGGTCTACCTTAAGAGAGAATATTACTCGAAATATTTTAACGAAGCGAATACGATATTTTTTAAAAGATTAAAGAAAAACGATTATTTAAAATTAAAATTTTATAAATTTATAATACTCCTAGATATATTGAAAAAAATAATAGATATAATTATTTCAAAAAAAATTAAAATATATTATAAAGAAGTATAAACTTTTACTATTATAATAAATAATAATTAAACGAAAATATTTTATTAAAACCGCGCTCGAGACCTTTATGAAAGTAGTATATATAATATAGAATTACGATAAAAGCGGTAAAAAGAAAATAATAAACCTATTATTATTAAATATAATAAAGATATTCGATAAAATTTGATATAAAAAATATTATACGACTTATAAAGAAAAAGTATTCTAAATTTTATTATTAGTTAAATAATAAACTTCTTATTAGATAAAATTATATTTATAATATTATAGGAGAGAACGAGTACTATTGAAAAAGTAATAATAAATATTTTATAAAGACTATTAATCTCGCCGGTACTTATTCTATTCTTTAATATATAATTAATCGAGGAATATATTAAAATAGACTTATTAATATAAATTAGAGAATTTATAAACGACGTTTATCTATTTATTTATAATACGAGTATCGAGAAGAATTATATTAATTCAAAATTAATTTACGATTAATTAATTAATTAAATTATATATTTACTCTAGTAAAACTACTTTACTAATAAAGGAGTTCCGCGAATACTCTTTTAATAGGGTTATTCGCGGCGTTTATTAACTATTAAAGAAACCTCGTTGATTAAAAACTTTAGTTTATCGATAATTTATTTCCTTTTTTTACTAGTTAATAGCCGATAATTATAATTATTTTAAAATATTATTTATTCTTCCCTCCGTTTCTCTTCTATTTTAGTTTTAAATTTTATTTATTTATCTTATAAACCTATAGGCCGCTTTATTATAAACTTATTAAATAATCGTTATTTACGACCCTCCGGCCGGCGGTTTCTTCTTTTTCTTCCTCTTCTTTATAAATTTAAATATATCTTTAAGTCCTAACGGTAGTTTAGATTATACTAACTATTTTTAAATAAAAGAGAGTTAACCGAGTTATCCCGTTTTTTTTATTTACCGCGCGATTATATATATATTTTAGGCCTATATTAATATCTTTTTAAAATTATATATATTTATTTATTCTACTAGCTCCGCTTTATCCCTAGCTAGTTCCGGGTAAAATAATAATATATACTTTATACTATATTTCCTTTATCTATACTAGTAGTTAACGCTACGGACTATAAGTACCTTTATTCGGTATAAAATTTTATTTAATCCGATTTTACTATATTTTAATTATACCGCTATAAAATTCTTAATCTTTTTTAATAAATTATAATAATCGAACCGGTCCCCGAATAGATCTCTCTTTTAAACCGGGTTAATAATTTATATAAAAATCATTATTTTATAACTCTTTTATTTATTTAATTATTATTAACGAGTTTAATTTTTTACTCTTTAGTCGATAATCTTAATATTTTAATATTCTTCGATATCTTCGATTAAATTTATTTAGTCTTTTCTCTTTCTTATAGTTATAATTATTTTATATTATTCTTTAAATCCTAGAGCGCGGAATACCTAGGTTTCTTTTTTCGTCGTTAATATTAAAGATATTTATCGTTACCTACCTCCTCTACGCTAAAGTTTATTCTAGATCCGTATATTTCTTATAGTCGTAACTATATAAGTCCCTCGATTAATTTAATATTATATTACTAGGCGGTTTAACTAAAGGTCGATTAGCGCGATTATTAATTTAATTTTAAATATCAAAATTAAGGTCGTTTTAAATACTCCTAGGACTATCCTAAAGTAATTATTTTAAATAATAACTAATTTCTTTATATATCCCTTTATAGCCTCCGTTATTCTCTTTAATTAATACTATATCGGAGCCGTAAATATTAATATTAATTTAATTACTATACTATATATCGTTTTATACTTCGCGAAGGTAACGCCTTATATCGAACTAATTAAATACTTTATAGCGCGGCTTTAATTAATCGCTTTAGTTTTAATTTAGGCTAGGTATAGTCTTTATTTTAATTTTAAATCGACGTATAATTCTAAAATCTTAATATTTATTTTAAATTCGATAACTACGTTCCTAAAATTTATTATTATTTCTATATTAAACTTTTTCGGTATTCGAGATATATAAACTAGCTCGTATTTCTAGGGGGTAGATAATACTTTATAAATAATTATTTATTTTAAATAGATATTATAGGCCCGCTCTAAATTCGTATAATTCTTCTTTATACTCTCGCTATAGGCGAGTAAATAAACGTCGTTTATAAATCCTCCGATCTATATTAATAAATTTATTTTAATATACTCTTTAATTAATAGTATATTAAAGAATAGAAAAAGTACCGGTAAAATAGACGATCCTTATAGAATACCCGTTATTACTTTCTCTACTATACTCGTTCTTCTTTTAAATATTACGGATATAACCTTATCTAATTAAAAATTTACTATCTAGTTAACGATTAAGCTAGGTACGCTTTTTATTTATAAATCGTATAATAACTTTTCGTATAAAACGTTATTAAACGCTCCCGCTATATTTAATAATAATAGGTTTATTACTTTTCCCCTCCCGTTCTTATTATAGTTCTATATAATATATACTATATTTATAAAGGTCTCTAGCGCGGTTTCTATTAAATACTTTCGTCTAGTTTTTATTTACTATAATAATAGTAATTTATACTCCTCCGCTATATTATTTAATCTTTTAGAGATAATTATTTTAAGCGCTTTATTAAGTATATTAAAAAGTATAATAAACCTATATAATTTTAATTAAACCCGTTCGTTACTAGTTTATTTATTATATCTAGGTCCGGGATCTTAAAAGAGAGTATTAAATACTTTTTCTCGCGATTATATTCGTCTAGTTTAAGGGCGAACCCTAGTTATTTTATATTTATAATATTTAATCCCGGGTATAACCTATAGTTATATTTTTATAATATCTTTATTATCGCTTTTTAATTATTTATATCGACGGCCTCTTTCTTTATACTATATATTATTATTATATAAATCTATTTTAGTACTCTCGCCGAGAGGTTAATACTTTTTATTTATTTAATTATTTTCTCTAGTTTTTACTTTATCTTTATTATTATATAATATAAAACGAAGTCTCCTCTCGTTATTTATTTTACCTCGATAGTTAACTCCGTTATTAAATAGACTCCGTTCTAGAATATTTTAATTAATTAAAAGTTAATTACTTTCCTAAATTATTTTCTAGTTTTAATATTATTTATTATAATTATTAACTACTTCGCCTTCGTATTAATCGCTATTATAAAAAGAGGGGGGTTCGTTTCGGCTATATATTTTAATAAAATAAATATATTTCTACGAGTAATATTAGCCTAGTTTTATATTAATAATATAAATATACTCCTCGCCTTAAGTTTTTAAACCTTTTATTTTAGCGACTCTATTTAGGCTAGTTAAAATATATATTCTTCTACTAATTCTTATATATACCTAAGGATTATTTCTAGTATAATTTATATTAATTATAGCCCGCGATATATTATTTATTATACCTCTTTATACTTTATATCTTTTATGGTCTTTATTATAATTATTACTAATTCTTTTAATATTTTTATACTCTTTTTATACTCTCCCGTTTAATTACTAGTCCTCTTTATTTATTATAATATTTTTATTATATTAGAACGCGTTAATAGCCCGTATCTACCCTTTACCCTAGTACTTTAATTTTATTCTTATTATCTTTATTCTTTTTTATCTTAACTAATTCCGTACCTTTAATAGAATTTTCCTCGTTATATAATACTCGTATTTCTTTAAGAGAGTCTACCCCCTATAGTAATCTTTTTTTTCAGGTTAGATATAGTCTTTATTTTTATTTAATTTACGATATTTATTTAAAATTAATAATAATTTACGAGGTATCGTTTACTCTTTAGAAATATAAATTAATCTATATATCTCGAATATCGAAGAAGTTTAATATAAAGATAATAATAAAAATCGGAAATATAATTATCGAATTAAGAATAAATCTTCGGGTATTAAGACTATATATCGATTTAAAATTAAAATTAAATTATATTTTACTTAATTTAAAACTAAAGCGGCGAATTAAAATAAAATTATAAAATATCTCGTTAAATTAATATAAAGCGCTACGTTTATAAAATAGAAAATAATATATAATATAATAGTAAAATTAATATTAATATTCGTAGTCCTTCTATAATATTAATTAGAGGGAAAAACGGAAGTTATAAAGATATATATAAAGAAATTCGTAATTCTTTAAAATAATTCTTTAAATATAATTCTATAGATATTTAAAGTTATTTTAATTTTAATATTTGAAATTAAAATAATAATTACTTTAATTAAACTCAAGTTAAATTACCTAATATTAAAATATTAAATAAATCGAGGAATTTATATAATCGTCGGTAAAACGAAGACTAGCTCGATTATAATTTAGGGCGCTCGATAGGCGCTTTAGAAATTTTAAATACAATATTTATTTATTAATTCGATATACGCCCGAGGTATATTATTAAGGGGTTTAAGATTACTCGAGTATATAATAAATAAACCTAAAATAATTACTAACGGACGCTATATTAAAGGTATACTATTAATTTCAACTCTTGTTTATAACTTTTATTTATAACCTAGACCTCTATATATAGTCCTAACTCTAACTATAATTATAGTTATAGTTATAATTACTATAACTACTACGAGGTACCTACTATTATCGTATATTTTAATATATATCTTAATATATAGTTTACGTATTACTCCCGCGAGGATTTCGTTTAAATCGATAAATTCTAGAGATTAAAATTTACTAATTTAAAAAAGAATTTTAAAGAATTACTACTATCGATAAAGGCGATTATAAAATATTAAGAATTTTTAAAATTTAAAATTTAAAATTATATAATCTAGCTCTTAGAGTAGTTTTTATAAATATATATTTTTATTTATATTAAGCGCTCGAAACTAGTTATATATTAACTCCGAGTTATTATCGAGTTATTATTAAATTATTATCGGGCGCTTGAAGTTACCGTCGAGCTCTAAAGGCGCTCTAGGCCTCTTTCGGGCGCCTAAAATAATACGTTTAAACCTCGAGTTATTAAAGCCGATTTTAATTTTACCGACGATATAATATACGAGAAATAAATATATTTAGAATAAACTATAATATAAAGGAACTAGCTAGCGACGAGCGCTTTTAATATTAATAATAAAGAAAGAGGTTTAAATACTCTAAACTTTAAATTTAAAAATTTATATAAAGTAATAATTATTACGAGGAGGAGAAAAAACTAGAAGAACTCGATTTATCGATAAATCCGGAAACCCCGATTTCTGTGTATTTTATATCGAAAATACGTAAAATACTAGGAATATATATCTATTTATATCCCGTATTCTAAATATATTATATATCGATTAAATAGGAATTATAAATTGATTAAATAACTTATTATTTTTGAATTTTAACTTTTAATAGTATCTAGATTAGAGTCTTTATATAAGAATATAATTTCTTATTAAATCTATTTCTAGCCTAGATTTCGAATTTCTAATTAAATTTTAACTAGTATTACTCTATATAATTATAAAGTTATTTCTATAATTAAATTAAATTCTCTCGCGTAGAGTTTAACTCTAACTTTATAATCTTGGCGCTAAGATTTACTAAAGCTACTAAATACGTATTATATATTAATTAACTAGCGATTAAATAGAAATACTTTTCTAGATTTACTAATATAAAAATTTCGAAAATTGTTAAGATACGAAGATTATCGACTAAAGAATTATAAATTAAATATATTAATAATAACTAAATTATTAAATTAGTTATATAAAATTATAATTTTTATAAATATTATAACTCTAGCCTAAAAGAGGGATTTATTCGAGAATTATTAGTATTATTATAATAAACTAAAGAAAGTCGATAACTCTATAATAATATAATTTAAATATAATAAAATAGGGTTTAACGAATTTCTTTATTATATAAAAATATCCGCGGCTCGTAGCGCTAGTTATTAATATTAATAGAAAAAAGTTAAATATAAAATATATATTATTATTCTAGTTAAAGCTAGCTACGAGTAGAGCGGAGCTTATTTAATAAATAAATATATAAAATTTTAAGAAGATCTTAACGTAAATCTAAAGAGTATATATATTTAAATAATAAATAATAAAAATAAAATAATCTACCTAGTTCTCTTTTATTAAAAAACCTAACGAAATATCTAAATTTATAAAAAAGAAGAAGAGGAAGAGAGTAAAGAATTTAATAACTAAAGAGCCGTAAATTAATATAATTATTTAACTAAATTTTAAGATTGCGGCCTTAAGGCCTATAAAGTAAATTAATTAAAATAAGAAATTTAAAACGGAAAAAAATAATCACGAAAAACTAATAATATTTAAAAGTAACTAGGTAATAAGGGGTTAATATAATAATATATAATATAAAAGACATTAATTATTCCATAGAGGATTTGGCCTTAATATATTAAAATCCTAGTATTATTCTAGTTTTAGTAAAGTTAGTAGTAGAGCTTAACCCACCGTTTTAATAAATATTATAGTAATATTTTTACTAAAGTCTACCTCGTAATAAATTACTCTTTTTAAAAAAAAGTTAACGCCCTCGTTTATATATTTATATAGAGTATTATAAATAATAACGTAAATAGTATTTATATATAGAAGTAAATAAATAAGTATAATATATTTTAAATTATCGATTAATTATAGGTAGGCCCGTAGAGTTTTTAAAAATTTAACGTAGAGTCGTAAAATTTAATATTAAATTCGCGATAACGAGGTAAAGTAATAGAGGTGTATATAAATAAAATAAATAATTAATAATAAAAACTATAGATATAATGAAATGAGAGTATATATATAATATTATAAAATTATTAATATCAAAGAATTAGGGCCTTAAATATATATTAGAGAATAATAAAATCTTAATATAAATTTAATTAGTTAGAGGAAGTCGTTTAACGGTGTTTTAGAATTAAAATTATTTTAGCGCGAAGTTAGTCCCGATTCGATCAAATAATTATATAATTTTTATATTATCCAAAATTCTTTCCTATATAAGTATACTACCTAGTTAAGAAGTAGTAATAATAAGAAGTATATATTTAAATAAAATATATATAAAGAAGTATATAAATAATATTATATTAAAAAAATATTCGGGCTATATAACTTTACGTATAACTAAACGAATAATATAAATTTATTAAAGAGTAGTATTACTAGTTCTCGATATAATATTTCTATAATATTATTATAATACCCGTAGTCTAAATAGAACTTGATAAATAGATTTAATATAATAGTTATTTCCTAATAACAAAAATAAAGGGCGATAATATAAAAAAGAAATATAATTATTTTTCTAAAATTATCGACCCTAGAAGAAGAATTTAGGTTAGTATTTAATATATTATTTATATTCTTTAATAAATTCGCTCGCGAAAACGGTTTTAATATTTATATAATAATTCTATATAAATCCCTAATCTTTCTAGGATAAGAGGTATTCGGTAATATAATCTTTCCCCTTTTTAATAACGCGGTTATAAAAGATATATTCTAATTCTTATTCTAACTTTAAATTATCTCGCTCGATTCTTATTATTTTAAAATTAATAGACCGTAGATATTAGAAAGAGTCTTTATTTGATAATAAATATTACTCTAACTATATTATTAAAAATATATTATAAATATTCTAGTTTTCCAAGATATTAAGGCGGTATATAAGTTTATTAATATAATTATAAACTCTAAATAACTTAATTATCTATTAATTATATTTATAATTAATAAGTCTATTTACTAGAATATTATAATCTTTATATAAACGTAGTAAAACCTAGTCCCCTTTATGGAAATATTAAAGGTAATAAATATAATTATAATACTCTTTCTTTTTATAACTAAATATAGGTAATTATATCCGAAGTTTAAATATATATTTGTTTTTTTAATAAAATTTTATTCTACTAGTTTACTAGGTTTAACGTATTATTAATAATAAAACCGAATATTATTTTATTTAGAATATAGTTAATAGGCTAGGAAAATATATTATTATATTATATAATTATAAAAAATAGTACCTCTTCTTAGGCTTTAAGGTTTTATAAAATAGTAATCTAGAATTATAAAATAATTCCAATAATTTAATTTATATACTTATTTTATTTATCTATTTATAAATAATAAATAGTAGAAAATATTAAATTCGTTTTAAATTTATTAAATAGATTCTCTTATAAAGTATTTAGAAATTTCTTATCGCGGTCGGAAAAAATAATCTTTGGAATACCCTAGTTCATTAAATATAAATAATATAAAAATATAGATATTCATTATTCTATCTTTTATATTAATTTCATTAGAATCGCGGTTACTTTTCGGGAAAATTATATATAATAATTATAATATTATCGAATTCTTTCTATAAAAGGGGTAAGGCTACTAGGATAAAATTAATATAAATTATATAGAAAAAAGAAGGCGGTATAGGAATATATTATAATACTTTATAAGACTTATATCTAGAAGTAATAAATAATTAATATTATAAATAATATTATAAATAATTCTTTGATTTTTTATTTAATTTATATATATACTAGTATCTAGTTATTATTTTATAATATTTATATCTTTTTATATATAATCTAGAATATACGACGTTGTATAAAGTTTTAATATATAAAGAAAATATATATAAATACTCCGTTATATATACGCGATTAATAGTTAAATTATTAATATATTATATTAAATCGTTATTCTCTTTAAAAAAAGAAAGATCTACGACGTCCTCGCCGGTTTCTATATTATAGTTAGATATATAACTTATTTTAGTTTAATAATCGTTATTCTAATACTTTTTAAATAATTCTTATTTTAATTGAAAATTTATTTCTATTAATTTATAAATTTTATATATATATATATATTTAAAATATATCTAGCTCGCTCTCTTAAAACTTCTTAATTACGTTCTTTTATTATAGTTAAGATAGAGTATCTAGTACTATATATTTAATATTAATTTTATAATGTATTTTTATATTTTAAAAATACTAAATATAATTTAAGGTCTATACGATATATAAATTAATCTTTATTATAAATAAAGTAGTTATATTTATTTATTTAACTATATTAAAAGTAGTTTTATAATTTATATAAACGACCATTTTAGGAGTTAATTCGACTATATATTCAACTTTATTAAATATTTATATTATTTCTACTAGTTTTATTTTAGTCGATTAGTAGCGCGTTTTTATTCCTTTAAATAATTATTTAAGAAAAAGAATAAACTATATTTATTTCTAATTAAAATAAGGGTCTTAAAATTTTTTAATAATATAATAAATTATAATCTCGTAACCGAATTCTTTACTAGTATTAAAGTCGATAAATAGTTTTTTTTATTATCGAAATAATATAGAAAAAAAGATTTAGAAAAAGTATCCTAAATAATTTTAAATAAACGAATCTCTTATAGTGAAAATCCTTTAAACTAGTCTATTTAATATATTTTTATTATTAAGAGTTTATAAAGAGTATTTTATTTAATAACGTAGTTATTTTATTTTATAAAGATTTAATTAACGTAGTATAATCTTTAATATAATCTTTTAGTTAACTAGTTATTCCTAGGTATATTTTAAATATTATTAATATTTAAAGAAAAACTAGTTATTTAATTATTACAAACTTTTCTTTAGAGGTTAATAACCCGATTAAGTTACTTTTTTATTTAAGTAATTCAATTAACGAGTAATTAATAAATATCTTTTTAGAGTAAATTAAAATATTAAATTTAACGAATAAAGAAAATATTATATATAAATACTATATATAATTCTCGAGAGTCTAAGAGAATATTATAATATTATTAATTCTTACTCGAGCGAATAGTTTATAAATATATAAAATCCGGTTTATTTAATATTATATATATATAAACGAGTTCTTGAATCTTATTACTATAATATCAAAAGTTTCCTAGCCGCGGTATAATATAATAATGAATTTATTTTTATTTTTAGAGTATATATATTATTAATAAAAGAAACTAGTTATATTAATAATAATAATTTAATAATACCCCTTAACGATACTAATTATATTATTCTATAAAGATAAATAATAGATATTTATTATAACTATAATTACGCTTCGGATTAACGTGGGGTAGGGTAGAGATTAAAATATAATCTCTACTCTAATTTAACGGGGGGATTTATTAACGTAGAGTTAAAAATAGAGTAGAATAGGATAAAGTTTTTTTAAAGAATCTCTACTATACTAAAACGGATTCCTAATAATTATTATAATAAATATCTTTGTAATAGAGTTATAGAATAGAAATAGAAGAATATTTTATTTTTCGACGGTAATAAAAGTTATTAAGAGATAAAACAATATAAAAATTATACCTACTATTTATTCTCTTCCTTATTATACTCTACTCTTATTAGATATTACGATATTAAATACTAGAAATATTAGTATTAATTTATATTCTTTTATAGTATAAATTTATAGCCCCTAATTATCTACGTTAACTAATTATCCTTATTTTAAATAGTTATACGTTTAGTATAGATTACGTAGAGATTAATATCTTATATTATTAATATAAATAACGAAAGATTAAGAGAGAACTTACTTTCAAATAATATTATTAATATCGCTTCCGTTATTTCTTATATAATAATAATTATAAATAATTACTAGTATATACCTAACGACTCCGATATAGTCTAGAATATTATTTTATATATAAGTCGTTAGAAAGGGAGTTTAGGAATAAATTATTTAATTTAATAGTTTTGTAATAATATTTAATTTCGCGTAAAATAACGATTAAATTATTTAGATTAATCTTAATTATTATAATAATTATTAGAATTTAGTTTACTACCTTTCTTTTATATTTTATATTTACGTAATTATCTAGTTATATTAAATAGAGTTAAAGTACTAGGAATAATCTTCTTTATTTTAGTTATTAATAATTTTCTAGGAGCCTTTCTCTTTATAGTATTTCTAGTTTTTAATATACGTCTATCTCTACCTCTATTAATACGCGCTATATTCAATTATTGAAAAAGCGGTATTTAAGTTAATTTAAAAGTAATATTTTAATTAATTAAGAAATAGTATTATAATTTGAAATAACGGAGAAATTAGTAATAATAGTAAAACTAGTAATAATAATACTAATTACGAGGTTAAAGTTACTAGTATCGATAATTATTATTTTGTAAACGATAGAATTCACGTACGTTATATAAGAGTATAATTATTATTATCTACTTCATTTATTTTATTGAGAATATTTATTTATTCTACTTTAATTAACTCAGAATATTATGAATTAAATATAATTTCATCTAGTATAAAGAGTAAAATACTCGGGTATTTAATTAAATATTATTATAAATTAATTATAATAATCTTTCTAATAGTCGTATAATTAAATAAGATTTTTAATAAATTTTAGAATTTATATTAAATACTAGAGCGAGTATTTTATTAAATATAACGTCTTATTTCACGTAATTAAATCCTTAGTATTAACGAAGTCTTCGGCGATTATCCCTTTACTTTTATTATTTAATTTATAATTTATAATTATTTCGTAAAGTATACTTTAGTCTTCTTTAATATCTATTATTTAATATTTAAAGCGTATTATTCTCGCCGTTAAGTTATATTAACTTTATATATATTGAAAAGTTAGAATTCTTGTTATACCGAAATAGTTTAATTCTTTAATAAATAAACCGTAGTAAGTCTATTTAATAATAAATTATTAGAAAAATATCTATTATTATTATTTAGTTAAAAAAGACCCGAGATTAAAACCGAGTAAATATTATATAACTTATTAAATTTCCTATATAATATCGAAATCATTATTAGATAATATAGATTCAGTGTTAATAATAATAATAATATCGATTATTTAATTATTATACTTTATTAGTTATAAGAACGGCCGAAGGGAGTCTAAAGACCTAAAAAATAAATAAAGAAATATTTAATTATTTATTAATAATAAAAATATTAGGTTATAGTACCTAGAGTATTTATAATAATATGAAAGTAAATATAAAACCTTAGTAGGAAAATGATCTTTAGGTTTAGATATTAAAGAAACCTCGTCGGTTAAAAACTTTAATTTATCGATAATTTATTTCCTCTTTTTACTAGTTAGTAGCCGATAGTTATAATTATTTTAAAATATTATTTATTCTTCCCTCCGTTTCTCTTTTATTTTAGGTTCTCTAATTTTATTTATTTATCTCGTAGGCCTATAGGCCGCTTTATTATAAACTTATTAAATAGTCGATACTTATAATTATTCGGCCGGCGGTTTCTTCTTTTTCTTCCTCTTCTTTATAAATTTAGGTATATCGCTAGGTCTTAATAATAATTTAAATTATATTAATTATTCTTTAATAAAAGAGAATTAATCGAGTTATCCCGTTTTTATTATTTATAGTGTAGTTATATATATACCTTAGACCTATAATAATATCTTTTTAGAATTATAATAATATCTTTTTAGAATTATATATATTTTATTAACTCCGTTTTATCCCTAATTAATTCCGGGTAAAATAATAATATATACTTTATACTTTATTTCCTCTATTTATACGGGTAGTTAGCGCTACGGACTATAAATACTTTTATTCGGTATAGGAACTTATTTAGTCCAATTCTATTATATTTTAATTATACCGTTATAGAGCTTTTAGTCTTTTTTAGTTAATTATAATAATTAAATTAATTCTTAAATAAATCCTCCTTTTAAGCCGGGTTAATAGTTTATTTAAAAATCGTTATTTTATAACTCTCTTATTTATCTAGTTATCGCTAGCGGGCCTAGTTTTTTACTTTTTAATTAATAAACTTAATATCTTAATATTCTTCGATATCTTCGATTAAGTTTATTAAATTTTTTCTCTACTTTATAATTATATTTACTTTATATTATTCTTTAAATTTTAAGGCGCGAAGCGCCTAGGCTTTCTTTTTTATTATTAGTATCGAAGGTACTTATTATTACCTACCTCCCCTATACTAAAATTTATTCTAGATTCGTATATTTCTTATAATCGTAATTAAATAAGTCCCCCGATTAATTTAATTTTATATTACTAGGCGGTCTAACTAGAGGCTAATTAACGCGATTATCGATTTAACTTTAAATACTAGAATTAAAATAATTTTAAATACTTTTAAAACCGTTTTAAAATAATCGTTCTAGATAATTATTAATATTTTTATATATCTCTTTATAACCTCCGTCGTTTCTTTTAATTAATATTATATCGGAGTTATAAACGTTAATATTAATTTAACTATTATATTATATATTATTTTATACTTCGCGAAGGTAGCGCTCTATATCGAATTAATTAAATATTTTATAGCGCGGCTTTAATTAATCGCCCTAGCTTTAATCTAGGCTAGGTATAATTCTTATTTTAATTTTAAATCGACGTATAGTTCTTTAATACTCGCTCTAGGTTCGATAATTACGTTCCTAAAATTTATCACTATTTCTATATTAAATTTCTTCGGTATTCGAGATATATAAACTAGCTCGTATTTTTAGAGGGTATATAATACTCCGTAGATAATTATTTACTTTAAATAGATATCGTAGGCCTATTTTAAATTTATATAATTTTTCTTTATACTCTTATTATAGGCGAGTAAATAGACGTCGTCTACGAATTCTCTAACCTATACTAATAGGTTTATTTTAATATACTCCTCGATTAATAATATATTAAAGAATAGAAAGAGTACTAGTAAAATAAACGATCTTTATAAAATACCCGTTATTATCTCCTCTATCGTACTCGTTCTTTTTTTAAATATTACGGATATAGCTTTATTTAATAGAAAGTTTATTATTTAATTAATAATTAAACTCGGAACGCCTTTTATTTATAAATCGTATAATATTCTTTTATATAAAACGTTATCGAACGCTCCCGTTATATTTAGTAATAATAGGTTTATTATCTTTCCCCTCCCGTTCCTACTATAATTCTATATAATATATACTATATCTATAAGGGTCTTTAACGCGGTTTTTATTAAATATTTTTATTTAACCCTTATTTATTATAATAATAATAATTCGTATTTCTCCGTTATATTATTTAACTTTCTAGAGATAACTATTTCTAGTGTCTTACTAAAACGTATCGAGGAGTATAATAAACCTATATAACTTTAGCTCTAAATAATCGCCTTTTTTTAATTTTAATTTACTCGGAGCGCTTAGGCCCGCTCGCAAGCGCTCGGAGCGCTTAGGGTTATTTAGGATTCTTAAAGCCGCTTAATACCGGGTTAACATTCTTAGTACCGGCTTAGCATTATTAATACCGGCTTAATATTCTCAGGGCCGCTCAGGGCCGCTCAGGGCCGCTCAGGATTATTTGTTTATATGGCCATTACTGCTGCCCCCATAGATGCGCGCATACATGGCCCATAGATATGCGCATACATGGCCAGTACTGCTGCCATAGATATGCGCATTCATGGCCATTGCTGCTGCCATAGATACGCGCATACATGGCCCATAGATATGCGCATTCATGGCCATTGCTGCTGCCATAGATACGCGCATACATGGCCCATAGATATGCGCATTCATGGCCATTGCTGCTCCCATAGATATGCGCATTCATGGCCATTGCTGCTGCCATAGATACGCGCATTCATGGCCCATAGATACGCGCATATATGGCCATTCTTGCCCCCATAGATGCGCGCATACCCCCATTTATGGCCTATACATATGCGTATATATGATGTTCCATGATCGCCCCTATCGACGGCAGCGACCCCCCGGAACCACCCCTAACGCCAGTAACTTTTGATTCCCGGATTTAATCGATTCGCGCGAAATCTACGCGGGAGTGACGCCCGGGCTGTGCGACACTGGATATATGGCGACGTTTTGCCAGGTGCAGTTATAGGGTGCGCCAGCGACAGAGCCTTGGCCATGAATAAGGGCCTTGGCCATGAATAGAGTAGGGCTATGGCCATGAATGGAATGCGCCATGGCCATGAATGGAATGGGGCCATGGCCATGAATGGAATGCGCCATGGCCATGAGTGGAATGCGCCATGGCCATGAATGGAATAGGGTCATGGCCATAAGTGGGGCCATGCATGGGGGCCATATTAGTGGCGCATTCTAAATTTAGGCATTCTCACCAACCAAAAATATTCTCAGGAGCGCTTATAGCGCTCGAGAGTCAGGATATAATATCACCCCGCTTAACCCGGCTTAACCGGCTTATGTATACTTATAGCGCTTAGAGCCTACCCTACACTTTTATAAATATATATTAATCTTTTTAAAATACCTCGGGTAGTATCTTTATCTAAAATAAATCTAGAATAAATAAATAATAACGTCTATTACTTCCGTTTTTATTATAACTCTTAAGAATCGGTTCGAGATTCTAATTATTCCTAATATTTTATCGGCCGCTAGGTACTATATTATTTTATATATTTTTATTTTAATTATTTCCTAGTTTATTCTAATAGGCTCCGGGTATTTTATTCCGTCGATATTATTTAAATTTATCGTTAATAAAAAGGGGAAAAGTATTCTTTATAAAGTTTTTATTTTATTTTTAAAATCTCTAGTTTTCTCTCCTTTATCGTTTTTAATAATTAGGAATTAAAGAAGTTCTTTAAAGTGGTTACTCTTCTTCTTTTTTTATTTTACGAGTTTTTATACTCCCGTCGACTTTAGCGAGGCTTTATATATACTCTTTTATTAAAAAAATATCTTTATTCTTCGAATTATATATATTCTTTTATTATTTACCGTATCTAGGGCCTCCTCCGTTTAGGTATTTTAACTTTATTTATATTTTTTTATATATTTCTTTACTTTTAATATAACCTTAATATAATAGGAGTTCTAATAAGATTTAACTCCTTAATATAAACGGGCCTATAAAATCGTAAATTTTTAATTTTTTAAAAACCTCCTATTATCTTATTTAAATATTAATTAATATTCTCTTTACTTTTATATTTTAGTTTCTTTAATACTTAATAAAGGAACTTTATACTCTATTATATTTCCTTTTAAATAGTATTATCTTTAATCTTCTTCTAAATATAACGAGTATATAATATTATATCTTTTTATATTTATTCGAATTCCGTTATTATTAGCCTATAATCGGAGTTATAATATAAATCTTTACGGACTATAAAGTTATTTATAGTTTAATATACTCTTCTCGTAAAGAATAATAAATCGATTACGTTTTCGTATTCTTAGGCTTTTTATATAACGGATACTTTTAATAATCCTAGTTTTATTTCCCTCGACTTTATTATTCCTAAGAGATAATCGGTTATAATATAATATATATATCGTTTAATATTATTCTAGCTAGAGTAATAAAGGTTAAAATTCTTTAAAAGAATATATTCGCCTTCCTCTATTAATACTTCTTTTAATAATAATAATATTAACGGATTATCGGTCGAGGTATATTATATTAATAATAAGTTATATATATTATAAATCTATACTTCTTTATAATAAAGGATTCCTCGATTAATAATCTCCTCCTCTCCGACTTTATTCGACTTAGATTCCTTTTTATTTCCTCGCTTTTTTAATATAATCTTTATAAAGTATAAATCGCCTTTATAATAAATTAACTCTTAATTATTTATATAGATTCTTTTATTTATATAGAAATATATATAGGTCTCTAGGCCTCCCTTATATACTAGGTAAAAATAATTAATACTATTATTATATAATATTTAGGTAATAGGGTTCTAACTAGGCTCCTAAATAATTATAATATCGATATTTTTAATTTACTCGTTTTAAAGTAATTTTATTATTAGTTTCGATTCCTTCCTAATATTATATTATACGACTTTAAATTAGGTACTATAATTTATTATATATTAATATTACGTCCGTGATTTCCTCGTCTATTTTTTAATTATTTAATAGTATTAGTTTTAGCCGGTTTTTCTCTAGTTAATCGAATATTATTATTAAAAAGTTATTTAGGACTTAGAGGACTATTTACCTAAATATTATTATTAGTTTATTATTTTATCTCGGCCTCCCTATTTTCCTAGGTATAGTAATAACGTTTTAGATTTTATTAATTATATTTATTATTATTTTCCTCTTTCTCGTACCCCTAACTAGTATTAGTATAAATTTATTATTAATTAACTATACCTAGAAGCTTAGAGTTATTATTTTTAATAATACCGCGAACTACCTAGGTTTATTCTCTAATTTTTATTAGATTCGGTATATCTTTTTTTACTTAATTAAGTATATTCTACTCTAGGATTTATAACGTCTAGAGTAAACTATATAGCGCTTTTCCTTCGGGCTTTCTACTATATTCGTATAATTAATAAAATTTTATATAAATCCCGTATTTAGACTAGTTTTTATAAATTAAAATTATATAATCGTACCTCTAATAGTTAAAATACTACCTCGGGTTACTTATTCTCTTCTATTTTTTATATAATAATAATTATTCGCTTTCTAGGAACCCGTCCGCTACTAATTTATTTATTATATCTAGGTCCGGGATTTTAAAAAGGAGTATTAAATATTTCTTTTTATAATCGTATTCGTCTAATTTAAAGACGAATCTTAATTATTTTATATTTATAATATTTAATCCCGGGTATAGCCTATAATTATTTTTCTTTAATATCTTTATTATTATTTTTTAATTATTTATATAGACGGCCTCCTTCTTTACGCTATATATTATTATTATATAAATTTATCTTAATACTCTCGCCGAAGGGTTAATATTTTTTATTTATTTAATTACTTTCTCTAACTCTTATTTTATCTTTATTATTATATAATATAAAACGAAGTCTCCCTTTATTATTTATTTTACTCCGACGATCGACTCCGCTATTAAATGAACTCCGTTCCGGAATATTTTAATTAATTAAAAACTAGTTATTTTCCTAAATTATCCTCTAACCTTAATATTATTCATCTTTATTATTAATTACTTCGCTTTCGTACTAGTCGCTATAACCGAGGGAGAGAGGTTCGTTTCGGCTATATATTTTAATAAAATAAATATATATCTACGGGTAATATTAGCCTAGCTTTATATTAATAATATAGGTATACTCCTCGCCTTAAATTTCTAAATCTTTTATTTTAACGAGTCTATTTAGGCCTTTTAGAGCCTACGCTCTTCTATTAATTCTTATATATAATTAAAGATTATTCCTAGCGCGATTTATATTAGTTATAACCCGCGGTATATTATTTATTATATCTCTTTATATTCTATATCTTTTATAATCTTTATTATAATTATTATTAATTCTTTTAAAATCTTTATACCCCCTTTATACCCTTTTATTTAATTACTAATTTTATTTTCTTATTACGATATCTTCGTCGCGTTAGAACGCGCTAGTAATTTATATCTACTCTCTACCCTAGTACCTTGAATTTTATCTCTACTATCTTTATTTCTTTTTATTTTAATTAATTTCGTAATATTAAAACTTTAGAGTAGTAAAATCCTATTAACCTAACTTTCGTTTTATCTTTTTTAATCGGTTACAAAATCCTCTTTTTAATTAAATATCTTTACTTTATTTTATATATTAAAGAACGGTTTTATAACTTATAATATATAATATTAATTTAATATAATATCCTACGCCCGCCTATAGTAGTAACGATTTATTTCTTAACTATAACGCGTTATAATTACGGTAGTATTTCGCCGAAGGTTTATATAATATATTATTAGAAAACCTCGAATCTCTTAATCTATATATATAAGAGTTAGGGTAGGACGAGGATAAGGATATATAACGGCCGATAAATAATAAAGATTATAGAAAGATTAATTATATTATTAACTCCTATATGAAATATATATATATATATATATATAGCGCGGCCCTACTCAATCTATTTAACTAAGATATATTATTTATTTTCCGTCGCTTCGAGGTAGGAAGTCTAATATTATTATTATCGACTTTAGTATCGACCTCTTTATCTTTATATATATTTTCTTCGTCTTTATTAATAATTAATATTAATTAATATATACTAGAAGGATTTATAATTAATATATCCCTAATATATATTATTACTCGTATATCGGAATAAGTAAATTATTAATAACGGAGATTTACTTTAGGAGTATTAATATAATTTATTATTAAAATTAGCCTTTAGCCTTATCGAAAGAGTTATTATTATAAATTCTTTAATTAATTAAAGCCGTTTTACGACCCGTAGGAGGTATAATTTAATTTAATTTTACTATTTAATATATTACTAAGTCGTATATATATAGATTTAAATATTATTCGGTGATATAGAATAGATTTAATTTAATATATAAGAAAGAGGGTAAAATTATATATATAATAATAATAAATAAATGCGCGTTAAATTAGCCTTAACCTAGATTTAAACTAGGTTTAAATTAAGTTTAAATTAAGTTTAAATTAAATCTAGGTTAATCCGAGCGCTAAATTCGGGGTTATAAAATACTATATATTATAAAAATATAAAGAGATTATAAATATAAAGAGAAATTTTATAAAAGATAGATTATAATATTCTTTATTTATAAAGTAAAGACTTTTATTTCTATTAACGAAATATATACCGAAGGAGCGCTAGATAATAAAAGTTAATTTAAGAGTTTACTCCTTTTTTAATTTAACTCTATAAAAGTAATATTTTAAGAATTTCTATTTAATAATTCTCTTAATTAGTATAGAACCTCTAATTCTCTTCCCGTTAAATATTATTATTCGGGTTTATATTTTAATTATAATTTATTTATATATTATACTTATTAATCTCGTCGTTATTATTACCCGCTATATAATTATAATATTATTATTAAGTAAAAGCCCGGGTATATACGTATTATTAAATAGTATAATAAGTATATTATCGCGGACGGTGATTTTTTATAAATATATAGTTATTATATTTACTTCGTAAATTAATCTACTACCCTAGTACTTCTCGTTATAAAGTTAGAATTATAAATAATATTATATTAATTCTAGTCGATAAAATTATTTATATAATAATATCCTTTTTATTTAATAGGTATTATATACGTACTCTAAATAATACTATATATTTCGAAGAGTCGATAACTATATAATTCTCGAGGTTTTTTCGTTCTACTAGTGAAAATATACTTTACTTCGAATATTTTATATATATCGTCGACTCTTTTATTATTCATTAGTTGATATAGAGTAATTAATATATTAATATATACTCTATATCGGTAAGTCCGGAAAAATAGTTCTGTAAAATCGCTACTTAATCGGTGCAAAATGCGCATTTTGCAGCCTTGGCAAATCTTAGTAAATCTTGGCGCCAAGATTTTTAAATTAGAGTTAAGGTCTGCGCGGGAGCGTTAAACTTAATCCTAAAAGTAACTTTATAACCCTATAGGGCAACGCTAGTAAAAATCTAATTAAAAATTCGGAATCTAGGCTAAAAATAGATTTAGTAAAATATTTATATTTCTATATAGGGGCCCTAGTCTAGATACTCTTAAAAGTTAAAGTCAAAA